>ENA-UOOA01000056-UOOA01000056.1-human-gut-metagenome-genome-assembly--contig:-P61old-NODE-56-length-226642-cov-14.489009_pt1 | contig 226642 bp, 221 predicted proteins | sample MGYA00242467_ERZ724014 | MGnify/ENA metagenome assembly ERZ724014 | reverse complement strand
AATAAATTTTACAAGAGTTTATGATAAATGCAAAATATCATTATGATAAAAAATAAACTCTCGGAAATAATGGGAAGACGCAGATTGAATATGGCAGAAACAGCCAGGCTCGCCGGTTTAACTCATGTTACTGTTTTCAGAATCTATCACGACAGAACAAAAACAATAGAGCTTGAAACTTTAGACAAATTGTGTAATGCTTTAAACTGTAGAGTTCAGGATATATTTGAACATATTCCTGATAAAAATTAGGGAAATTAATGAAAATACAAACTATACCAAATTACTCCTCTTTCACAAGCTCAAACAAAAGTTTTCTTGACAGAATTCACGAAAACACACGAAATTCCGCTGACATGACTGACACAATAGTTGTTCCGAGAACAATTTTTAAAGGTTATCTGGGAATTATGGCAGGGACAACGCTTGTGACACTGGCCGGAATTACAAACAAAACAAAATTCCCGAAACTTTTCAAAGGGACAATGGCGGCCGGACTTCTTTCCTCCATGTACGGAACGTGGGCTTTTGTAAGACCTTTTATAATAAAAGACGCACCTGGAGTTGCAAAAACTAAATAATAAGTTCTTATTCCAAACTCTAAGCCGGCGAAACACATGCCGCAATCGCATCCATCAAACGCTTGACTTTTACTATCTGAATTTTTTTGATATCAGACGGAACATCGTTTGCATAAGGTATTATAGCCTTTTTAAAACCTGATGTTATTGCTTCGTTAAGACGTTTTTCAATATTGTTTACGGGATGAATTTCCCCTGAAAGCCCGATTTCACCAATTATTACAGTCTGGCTGTCAACAACTACATCACGTGCACAGGTCGCAACAGCAATTGCAATTCCCAAATCCGCACTTGGCTCATCAACTTCAATTCCGCCCATAACATTAACGTAAACATCCTGTTTGGAGAGGTTTAACCCAACACGTTTTTCAAGCACTGCCAAAATCTGATGAAGACGGCTCAAATCAACACCGTTCGTAACCCTTCTCGGCGCCGCGTAAGGTGTTGTGCCGACAAGCGCCTGAATTTCAACCAGAAGCGGACGCGTGCCCTCATTTGTTACGATAATTGCGCTTCCCGGAGCTGCTCCTTGCGAACGTTCATTAAGAAAAAGTTCGTTCGGATTTTTGACTTCTTTAAGACCTGTCGAATGCATTTCAAAAATCCCGACTTCTGAAGTGTTGCCAAAACGATTTTTCATAGAGCGAAGCATTCTGTAAGATTTGTATTTATCGCCTTCAAAATAAATCACAGTGTCAACCATATGTTCAAGAACCTTAGGCCCTGCTATATTTCCGTCTTTTGTAATATGACCGATTACAATTGTTGTGATATTTTTGCTTTTTGCAATGTGCATCAAGATATTGCAGCATTCGCGGATTTGAGAAACACTTCCGGCCGTGCTTGCAACGTTATTAGAATAAATCGCCTGAATGCTGTCAACTACAACAAAATCCGGCATAATTTCTTCAATTTGCGTCTTGATATTTTCCATGTTGGTCTGCGGATAAATATAAAGATTGTCAGAATTTATTTGAAGCCTGTCAGCGCGGAGTTTAAGCTGATTTGCGCTTTCTTCGGCGGAGATATATAAAACTTTTTTGTTATTACGACAAAGCTCGCCGCAGGTTTGAAGTGTAATAGTTGATTTGCCGATACCAGGGTCGCCCGCAAGCAGAACAAGCGACCCCTGTACAAATCCTCCTCCTAGAATTCTGTCAAATTCGGAAATATTTGTGCTTATGCGAACGCTTTCATCAACTTCAATTTCTTTAAGAAGTTTTGGCTTTTCAGTGTTGATAAATTCATTTGCAGACGCGTTTGGCATTTTGCCGCTGAATTGAACTTCTTCAACTAAAGTTCCCCAGCTTCCGCATTCCGGGCATTTGCCGAGATAACCGGCTGTTTCATAACCGCATTCAGAGCATATCCATTTTGATTTAAGCTTTGCCATAGAATGATTATATTATTCTTGACGTTTTAAGTCAAACATTAGTAAATCAAGGCTGTGCCTGCTACTTTGGAAGATTTTTGAAAAAGTCTTTGTCTGTAAGAGCTTTGTAGGTACAACCGGCGCCGTTATTAGGATTTCCAGAGCTTATTGAGCAGAATGTGTCATTTTTATCATAAAATTGTGTATTTTCAAGCCCCATTGGCAAAAGCTTTCCCTTACTGTCAACCTGAAACATAAACAAATCGTGTCCAAGTCGATTTGGTCTCTTGTTAAAACCGTTCACATCAGCCGATATAATTATAATACCTCCACGATTAGTAAGATTGGCATTTTCAAGAAGTATAAATGTACCATCATTTAATACAAAAGCCCCATCATCAACATAACCTGTAGAAAGGTTATTTTTTCCATTGTAAGTTTTATACCACATACGCTCATAATCATTAATACATTTTCTCACATTAGGCATTCCGGAGCCGCAATCATGTTCGGCTTTAAAATACTTTATTAAAATCTGTCTTAACTGATGCCCGCCAATATCTCCGGCACAAATTCTCTCGCCGGTTTCAGCCTGATACATGTCGAGTGCCTGCGAAATCAGCGAATAACTTCTTTTCAAACCTGCTTCAAGCTGCTTGTTTCGGGAGTTATTTATCACGGCAGGCAAGGTCATGGCCGCAACAATCCCGATTATGCCAAGAGTTATTAAAACTTCTACCAAAGTAAATGCTTTTTTCAAAATTTCACCTCTAAATACTATTTTAACATACTTAATAGTAATTGTAAATACATTCAATAATCAAAAATAATAACCGACAATAAATAAAAGAGGATTTTATGAGTGAAATTAAGAAACAATTCGGCAAAAACCTGAAACATTACCGCGAACTTAAAAATCTTACGCAAGAACAGCTTGCCGAAAAAATCGAAATGAATGTCCGCTCACTCTCGTTTATCGAGTGTGGAACGAATTTTGTGACAGCAAAGACCCTCGAAAAAATATGCAAAATACTCGAAATTTCGCCAAAACAACTTTTTGACTTTGATTACCCGGCGAAACAAACACAGGATTTAAAAAACGAAATTACAGGCTTGATTAATTCAAATAACGAAAAACTCAACGATATTTATAAAATTTTAAAAGGCTTTTTGTCATAAAAAAATACTCTCCGAATTCGGAGAGTATTTTTCAACAAATCTTTTACACAAATGCTAGTTCTCTGTTTTCAGGAGCTTCTGTTACAACATCTTTGAAGCGCTGGACATCGTTAAGATAAGTGTTTTTGATTTCCCGCAAATCTCTTGCCATAAGAGTTCTCGGAGAATTTTCTTCTAAAGAGTGGTTTCTCAACAAATATGACGGGTGGAAAATTGTCATTGCCGGATAATCTACGCCGTCAACATTAATTGTCATCCATTGGCCGCGAACTTTTGAAATTGTTGTCTTTTTGTCAAGTTCTACAAATGATTTCAATGCAGTTGCACCGCAAAGAACAATTGCACGCGGTTTAATAATGTCGATTTGAGCATTTAAGAATTTGCGGCATGCAGCCTTTTCTTCGTCAGTCGGAACTCTGTTTTCCGGCGGTCTGCATTTTACGGTGTTAGTAATATATATATCTTCATCTCTGGAAATTCCTGCATTTGCTAAAAATTCGTCCAAAAGCTGGCCTGCACGGCCTACAAACGGCATTCCGCTTTCATCTTCCATTTCGCCCGGGGCTTCGCCAATAAATACGACTTTTGCAGTGTTTGCGTTTCCGGAACCGAAAACCACATTTTTACGGGCACTTGCTAATGCGCAGCCCTTGCAGCCGTTACACTTTTGTCTCACAATTTCCAGACATTGTTCTTTCATTTTCTCTCTCTCCTTGTTCATATGTATTATTTTTGAATAATCCTACGTTATATTTTTTACAATATCTTTTCAAATCCTTCATGACAACCTCCGAAAGTATGAAAACTGCAAACAAATTCGGAACTGCCAGAAACAAAGTAAATGCATCCGAAAGGTTGATTATGCTTTTAAAGTTCATTGCAGAGCCGACCACAATGAAAAGACAGTATATGATTTGAAAAGTTCTTGTTGTCCATTTTGAATTTCCGAAAAGGAAGTTCCAGCTTTTAATTCCGTAATAAGAGCCGCAAAGCATGGTTGATAAAACAAAACAGCTTGCCATAAAAGTTAATAAAATCGGGAAGAACGGGCAAACAGAACCGAAAGCTTGTGAAGTAAGTTCAATTCCAGCCAATCCGCTGTTGTTGAGATAAACTCCCGAAACTACGATAACAAAAGCAGTTGCGCTTCCGACAATAACCGTATCAACAAACGGCTGAAGCATGGCAATGAAGGCCTGCACAACCGGCTTGCTGGTTTTGACGGCTGAAAACGCAATCGGAGCAGTTCCCAGACCGGATTCGTTAGCAAACATTGCGCGACGGAAGCCCCAGAGCATGCAAGCGAACATTCCGCCCGAAATTGCTTGAGGCGTAAAAGCTTCTTTTATAATCAACACAATTGTATGCGGAAGATGATGAATGTTAAATAGACATACCGTAAACGCGGTTAAAACATACAATGTGCACATGACAGGCGTAACTTTTGAGGTAAATTTCCCGATAGCTTTAATTCCGCCAATAATCGTAACATAAGTAATGACAGCAACAATCAGCCCCAGAAGCCAGCTTTGATTTGCAAAGAAGCTGTTTTCGCCGCCTGTAACTTCTGTGATTTGAGTTGTCATTGCGTTAATCTGGAAAAGATTCCAACCCCCAATCATTGCAAAAATACAGCAAAGTGCATAAATTTTTGAAAGATGAGGAGCGAATTTTCCGAAAACCTTATGATTTTTAAGTCCGTTTTGAATATAATACATAGGGCCGCCGTCAACAGTTCCGTCAGGGTTTACCTGCCGGAATTTCAAACCAAGAAGAACTTCTGCAAACTTTAGCGCCATTGAAAAAAATCCAGCAATTATCATCCAGAAAATTACGCCCGGTCCGCCGATTGAAACAGCCGCCGCAGAGCCTGCAACATTTCCGATACCGGCAGAAGCTGAGATTGTCGCCGTCAAAGCCTGAAACGATGAAACTTCCCCTTTTTTCTTGCGCTGGACAACATCCTTGTGCTCATAATTTTTTGTGATTAATTTGATTGCGTGTTTAAAGCCCCAAATTCCGATAAAACCGGTTCTGAAAGTAAAATACAGTGCTGCCGCCATCAAAAGAGCAACAAGCAGCTGAACTTCCACTCCGTTAATATTAACGGAGCAAAATATTATCCCTGAAATTTTATCGGCTATTGGTGATAAAAATGTATCTATCGCGCTGTCTAAATTCATCAATAATATTATACTATAAACAAGAAGATTTGTATTTTATTTACCAATATATTTTAGTATCCGAGTCAACCTCTTGATTTCTTAGAATTGTTCTTGCAAAGCGTCCGCCCTTTTCTATTATTGAGCAAAATTCGTCTGTCAGAAGAATTTTTGGCGAAGGATTGGTGTAATCGTTATGATTTGACAAGCCCATAAAAAATACATCATAACCCCATCTGTTTGGAGCCTTTTCACCATTGATATCAATAATAATTCTCTGCGTAAAAAATGCAAATATAGCACCATCATTTGACAGATAATATTTAGCATTCTTCATTGTATTATCATAACTACAACCCCAATTAGTACTTTTTCCGCCTTCTGTTTTTACTACATTAACTTGTGCATATTTCTGTTTTAAGTTTCCATTAAAGGGCTTTAGTTTTAAGGCAGATATAAGGTATTTTTGTAGAGCATCGCAGTCACTCTTCTCCTCCTGATAAGCACTTGTCCCTTTTGGATAATAAGTATAACAATACTGATAACCTTCTTCATTAACACCAAGATTGATTGCGTTTTGAAGCAGAGAATACTGCTTTTTTAGACCAACCTCAAAAACTTTGAATTGATATTTGCCGATTAAACTTGGCAAAGTCATGGCGGCTATAATACCGATTATGCCGAGGGTGATTAGTACCTCAGCCATTGTAAAAGCGGGCTTTTGGAAAGGTGAAAAGTGAGAAGGTTTAATTAGTGAAAAGTGAGAAGTGAAACGTGAAAAGTCCGTTTCGTTAAATAGGGAAAAGCGAACAGAGAACAGTGAGTTGTTCGTTACATTATTATTCCTTTTCTTCGCGACGAAGTTCTTAGGGAATTTGTTTTCGAAACGATAGCGAGTGAGCGAGCGTGTTTGAGAAAACAAATTTCCCAAGAACGACACTAACAACCCCAACCTCATAAATTTAGAGAAAACTCTTACAGGAGCGGTATTTTGCGGTTGCCCCCCCCCATAATAAATCCAGTTATATTCATACTTTCAGCTCCTTTAATTTATATTACACTTTTAATATAAAACATTTTTCGCATTTTTGCAAGCTGAAAAGTTTTTCATGCCGGTTTTGACTAATCAACAATTCCCGGTTCGAGTTTTGAACCTGTGTACCACTCGCGGAAGGCATATTGAACTTTCGGAAGACAATATGCAAGAAGAAAACTGCTCAAGCCTACGTTTGTTAAAATATTTAAAGATTTGACAATTTTAGCTTTCTTTGCAAATTTTTGAACTTCTTTTTCAATTGCTTTTAAATCCATGTCTTTAGCTGCAATAGAAAGGGCTTTATTTCCGAACTCCTCTATTGATTTTTTGAATTTTGCAAGTTCCTCAATATCTACAAACGCACGCGGGTCACGCGTTCCGTCTTTAAGTAGTGAAACTTTTTCAAATTTTGCGGCATATTTTGTAAACATGGCTTTCGGGTTTTCGTCAATGAATTTAAGCAGGCTTTTACCATCGTTCGAGGAGGGAAGATTTTCAGCAAGTTTCTTGTCAGAAATCATTTTCAAAAGTTCTTTATCCTCAAGCATAAGCGGGTCAAGCTTCACATCAAGGTTTAAAGCTTTATTTGCGGCGCTGTCAAGGATTTTTTCAATATATTTTGGTGCAACAAAGTTCAAAAACATCATGCCAAGCATTTTGAAACCAATATCGACCGCTTCATTTTTCTTTCTTGATGTTGCAACACGCCCGATTGCGTAACCTCCGTCAATTGCAGCCATTTTTTCATAAGTTGTGAAATTCGCAACTGTTGAAGAGAAATTTCCGGTAAATGCCGGATTTTTTGAATTCTTCAAACTAAATGGCGTAAACACATCACTTTTTAATGACGTAAACGGAGGAGTTAAAAATTTTGCGACATTATTTAGCTGAGTTTTTTGTTCTGCTTTTGCTTTTTTAGCGGCCTTTGTTTTTGCGGTTAGTCCGAATATAAGTTTTGGAATTACAAACCCCATCAGAGCAATCGGAATTGCTGTTGCAGCAAGGAATTTTGAAGAAAGAAGTTTTTCATAAGCGCCTTTGTTACTTTTAACTTTTTTCAAATCAGCAATTGCCGACTTAACTTCTTCAACTGCTTCTTTTGAAATTTCGCCTTTCGAAAGTTTTTCTTCAAAGTATTTGATGTTGTAATCAATTCCCTGGCAGTCACTTTCTTTAAAGAGTTTTAAGTTGACGTTTGGATTAAAACCTTTCTTCTCAATTACAAATTTATTGACAAGTCTTTCAACAAGAGGAATTCCGCCGAGCCAAACTGCAGATGTTGCATATTCATCAAGAATTCTCTCACGTGTTGCCAAAAATGCAACATCTTTATCATCTTTGTTTTCTTTGTAGGTCAAGTAAACCTTCGACGGGATTTCAACTCCGCAGTCACGAAGGATAAGAGGGTAAACGCTGCTTGTATTTCCGATTGCTGATATTATGTTTGTAATTGTCATTTGATTTGCTTCTCCAATTCTAATTTCTACTGCCGCTTCGGGCAAAAAAATAACCTTTCACGCTCATAATCCTGAGAAAGGCTATCTTCTTATTAGAATTGAATTGATTTAAAAATTATCGCGCAAACATCAATTCACAGCCTATCTCAGGTTGCTATGATAATGACGATGATGAAGTTTTAAATCAAATTTATTGTTCATAATTTTCCTATGATATTAGAGTATCAAAAAAATTTTTTAATTTCAAGTCTTAGAATTCGAAATCCAAGGTCGGCCCCTGTTCAAACTTAGTCGGCTCATCAAGTCCGAAACGCAGGGTTACAATCTGCTCTTCATCAAGCTTGTCGATTGCACTTGCAAGTTTTTCATCTGTAGGATTAGTTTCACCGGTAATCTTTTTCATGAGCTTTTTATCACGACAAGCTCTATTAATTAAATCCATTTTACTATTTTCAACTTCCCAGGCAATTTGTTTTTCAGCCTTGAGAATATCTTGTTCCTTCAAAGACATAAATGTATCGTATAAGTTATTTTTTTGTTTTTCTAATCCTGCACCGTACAATTTTGAAATCGAAAAATTGCTTATGCCGAGCTTTGAAGTTTTACTTGACAAATCAAAAGCAGTTTCCAGAATTGTTGTAGGTCTGCCCCATCTTTGAACATTTGCAATTTGTTTTTTTGCATTATTCAAGCCTTCAGTCCCAAATTCAACTGCCTGGCGGAGAATATTATTTTGCAATTCCTGCGGGATTCGTGCCTGGAATGCCGGTCTGCTGTTGTAATTTGTATTTATTCCGTTCACTTGCATAATTTTCATCCTTATCTTTAAAAACTTACATTCTTTTGAAGCGTTTTGCGGTTTCCGAGTCAAACACAATGCCTTCTTTTTTGTGTCCGTTCATTATATTAACCAGCCTTTCCCAAAAGGGTTTTGAGCTTCTCGCATCATCCAGAACTTTTTTAAATAAACTGTCTTCTGCCCACAAAACAGACTTTGGAGTTAATTCAAAAAATTTATTAACCAGATTTTTTTTCATAAATTCAGGCTGGCCTTTGTTAATCGGAACAGTAGTCTCGTCAAGTACATTACTTTTCAACCTGAGCATGTATTTGGTTTTGCCGTTAATTTTGGCATTATAAATATCTACAACTGAATTTGAATCACCCCATGTTGAAAAGGTTTTAATAAATTCTTCATATCTGGGGTCATCTTTGACTAAAAACTTTAACCCTGAACCGATTTTAGCACCGAAGGCAGGGCGGGTATTGTTATTTGAAGTCAGCGGAGTTATGGGATTAATCTGCATATTATTTCCTTTCGAATTAAAGAAAATGCTGTTTTTATTAAAGCATCTCAAAAAAATTTTTGCTCTAATCCAGAAAATCTTTTAATTTTTGTAACTTTTCTTCATCATTGCATTTTATAAGTATAGTTTTGTCTTTTGAAGTTTCGCCTTTAATTATTTCAAAAGAAGATTTCGGAATTTTGAAAGTTTTTGAAAGATATTCCACCAGAGCTTTATTTGCTTTTCCGTCAACAGGCTGGGCTGTAATTTTTACTTTTAAAACGCCTTCTGCAAATATTATTTCGTTTTTTGATGAGTTCGGCGCAATTCGTAAGTTTAAAATCACACCATCTTTTGTTTTTTTCAGCATGCTGCACCCTCTGAGCCAAACCGGCCTTAAAACTGCTTCATATGGATGAAATTAAATGACTTTACTTGAAAATTCAAGATAAAATCTGTATTATAATTATATCATGTCAGAAAAACCGCTTTTTGATGAAATTAAAGAAAAACTTATTGCGCAAAACCGCGAAGAAGAAGATATAAAGCAAATCGAACAGGCGTATTTGTTTGCAAAACGGCTTCACGAAGGACAATACAGAATTTCGGAAGAGCCATATATTATCCATCCGGTTGAAGTTGCAAAAATTCTTGTTGATTTAAAGGTAGATACTCATACTCTTATGGCAGCTTTTTTGCACGATATTCTGGAAGACACGGACACAAAGCCAGAAGAAATCAAAGAGCTTTTTGGAGAAGATGTTTTAACTCTTGTTCAGGGAGTTACAAAACTCGGCAAACTTCAGTTTAAATCAAAAGAAGAACGCCAGGCGGAAAACTTCAGACGTCTTTTTATTGCAATGGCAAATGATATCAGAATTATTTTCCTCAAACTTGCTGACCGGCTTCATAACATGAGAACGCTTAACTTTATGGCCGCAAACAAACAGCAGAAAATTGCACGCGAAACTCTTGATATTTTCGCACCTCTTGCAAATCGTCTGGGGATTGGACGAATTAAGGCCGAATTAGAAGATTTGTCGCTAAGATACCTTGAGCCTGATAAATATTTCGAAATTGCACAGCTTGTTTCTCAGACAAAAGCTGAAAGAGAAACCACCGTACAACTTTTAATAGATAAAATTTCAAAAGATGTTAAAAAAAGCGGAATTAATGCTCAAATTACCGGACGCGCAAAGCATTATTACAGTATTTACAGCAAGATGAAACGTCTTAACATTGCATTTCACGATCTTTATGACATCACGGCTGTCCGCGTAATCGTTGATACAGAAAAAGAATGTTATGAAGTTTTAGGGCTTATTCACTCACAGTTTAAACCAATCCCCGGACGTTTTAAAGATTATATCGCAATGCCCAAAGGAAATATGTACCAGTCGCTTCACACCTCGGTTATAGGCCCGCGCTCAAAACCTCTTGAGGTTCAAATACGCACCTGGGAAATGCATGAAGTTGCTGAATACGGGGTTGCGGCACACTGGCGATATAAGGAGAAAGGTTCGCAAAAAGCAAACAACCCTGCCGATATGCAGTTTAGCTGGATGCGGAAAATGGTTGAATATGACAAAGATATGACAACCGCCGAAGATTATGTAAATTCGGTAAAATTGGATTTATTTTCCGACCAGGTTTTTGCCTTCACACCTAACGGAGATGTTTTGGATTTGCCGATTAATGCAACTCCGGTGGATTTTGCTTATAGAATTCACTCTGATGTTGGCTCGCGTACTGTCGGCGCGCTTATAAACGGGCGTATTGCGCAATTAGATACGAAATTAAATAACGGTGATATCGTTGAAATTTTAACTTCAAAAACACAGGCGCCGCGGCTTGACTGGCTGAATTTTGTTGTTACAAAACAGGCTTCCTCAAAAATTAAACAGTGGTTCAAGAAAAACAACCGTGAAGACCATATAGAAGTCGGTAAAGCTAATCTTGAACACGAGCTGACAAAGGCTGTTTTTGACGAGTATGTCAAGTCCGGCGAATTCGAGAAAACCGCGCATATAATGAATTACCAATCTGCTGACGATTTGTTTGCAGCTTTGGGATACGGAGAAACTACTTTAAATAAAATTATTAACAAACTTAAAAAGCCGGAAAAGAAGCCTTTAGAGCTTGAAAACACTTTTCACACAAGCAGACGTAAAAAATCTGAAAAAGATATTGTTGGTCTTGAAGGACTTATGTATTCCTTTGCGCGCTGCTGTTCGCCAATCCCGGGTGAGCCGATTGTCGGTGTCGTAACACGTTCAAAAGGAGTTTCTGTCCATAGAATTGACTGCAAAACTCTTGACAATGTTCCGCCGGAAAGAATGATGGAGATTCACTGGTCGGGCGACCATACAACAAAAACTTACAGCACTACAATACGTGTTGAAACTGCTGAAAAAATGGGCTTATTAAAAGATATTATTGCGGCAGTTTCTGATAACAACACAAACATCAATTACGCAAATGTAAAATCAAAAAGTAACAAAATTGGTATTATTGAGCTTGGGATTGAATTAAACAATATTGATACACTTAAAAAAGTTATAAACAGTATTCAAGCGATTCCGGATGTTTACAGCGTAAAACGTATTCAAACATCTTATTCTCATAGCCACCAGCCAAGAAAACCGCAAAACAATAAATCAAAATTTCAAAAAAACAGACGCAGAACTTAAATTTGTAAAAAAGCGGTACTAAATTAAAGCACCGCTTTTAATGTTCTTACGAATAAATCTTAAGGGTACGTTCGATGTTTTTTTCGATTACACCTTTGACGCTGTCATATTCGGTTTGGAGGGCATTGTGCTCACTGTCAAGAAGCTTTAGCTGATTATCGTATTGCTTGTCTTTGGCTTCTATGTCGCGAAGGGCTTGCTCGTATTCCACTTCGGCTTTGGTTATGGCGGCTTCGTTTTGTTCTTCGGTTATGTCTTGAGCGTTTGTCCAGATTATCGACGTCCAGGTGCAATCGGATAGACCGGTGCCTTCTTCGGTTGGGTCGCTAAAGTCTACCCGCTCTAACGTTACAGTACCTTTTTCAAGAGCATATTGCAGCCAGTCAGCATTGTTCATCAGACCATCTTCCAGGACTTTGTACCTTGGAAGACCGCCTTCGGTGGTGCCGCCTTCGACTATATTGCCGGACTCATCGGTGGTACCGGCTTTCGTTTGACTGGGACCGTTCATGCGATGCCAGAGGTTTACGTACCATTGGCCTTTGTCTTTGTCTACTATTTTGCGTTCCTCTTTTTCGATGTAATAAGGCACATCGGGTTTTTCTGGTTCTTGAGCTAGCCAGTCTTCACGGTCTTTGTTGTAGAGCTCTTCATTGAAAATTTCTTCTTTGAAAGCTTGCTCCATATCTTTTTGGAAAGTAATCAACATTGGAATACAATCATTATTATAATCTAATCCCAATGAGGAATAATTACATAATACATAGAACAAATCCACACATTTCTGAGGTAGTGTTTTTAGTTGTGGGTTGCCATTATCGTCAAGATAGTAGTTATTCATTAATTGTTCAACTTTTTTCTCTAAATCAGTTTTGTTAGGATCATTCATTACCTCTAACAAAGATTTTTTCATCTCTTCATTTTCGGCGGCCATCACGTTTCTATCAAAGATTTCTTGCGATACAAGACGCATATCGGGCGTTTTGCCTGCGCTGTTAATCGCTGACCCTGAGATATATCCCATGCCAATTGAAATAGCATCGCCTGTTATTGTTTGATAATTTTTTGAACCAGCTTCTTCAAAATCAACCAAGAGCATATGCGCTAAAACGTGACAATAACAACCTGAAGAACCTCCTAAAGCATTATTATAACAACTTTCAGATGCTGCTCTGAATTTACGGTATAACTCATTATCTGTACTTGAGACTTCATCCCAATATTTTTCATCATTTTTATTTGGTTCTTTAGTTTTCCATTCTTCGTATTCTTTGTTGTACTCATCCCAGGCGACTTCCCAATCAGGGTTGACAACCTGAACGAATTCACCTTCGCCGGGTTCTGACAGTACGCCGTATTTGTCCAAAAATTCTTCCATGTTAGCGCTGTTTTCGTAGTTTGTAGCGTCAAGTTCGCTTACAAGGATTTGATTGTTATTGTTTATTAGACCGTATTGGTTTTTCAATTCACCATATTGGCTTAAGGATGCTCCGGTCAATGACTCAAGAATTTTATTACCGGATTCATCGTAGGTTGTATACAAAAGTTTAGTTGAACTTAGGGCGTCCATATAGGCTGCACTGGCTTCGGTTGTTCTGTTTGACAATGACATTTTTGCAGTTGTAATTGTCTGGCTGCGAAGTTCATTGTCAGACAGTCGTGAGGTTATGCTTAGTAATCTTGCCTGTGAGGCGGACATTCCCATTGCGGTTCAACCTTTCCTTATAGTTATCCTTATCTTTTTTAACGGATGTTGTTAAGGATTTCTTTAATTATTTCCCAAAACAGATAATAAGTTGTTACAAAAAGTTACATTAAAATAAAGCATTTGCAAAATACTTATTTACTGCTAACATGAAAGTATGGTTAGGATTTTTCTTATATCAGACAGGGAGAATGTAATTAAACAATTCGGGGAGTTGTGTAAAGAAAACTCCTATGAATTTCATACGTGTTCTGATATAAAAATTATTGAAGAAATTCTTGAGGCTGAAACTTTTGATATTATTCTTCTCGACAATGAAAGCGGCAGTCTTGCATTAAATCTTTCTAAACAATTGAAGAATACAGCAGGCGGGATTTTGCTTTTGACAGGTAAAAATGACATACCTAAAGAACTTTTAAAATCAATTAATGCAATCCTGCCTGAAGATTTCAGCAAAGAACTTGTACTTGCAGCCTTAAACATTAATCTCAGAATGAAAGGCTCGCTTCAAAAACTTGCGAATACAAATAAAGATTTAGCAGCAAGTTTATACCGACAAAATACCCTTTACAATATCAGCTCACAGTTTGCTGGAACTCTTGATAAGGCGCAGCTTCTTGAATTTATGATAGAAGGACTTGATAAAGCGCTGAGTTTTTCGCTTACCTGTACGCTTTCGTTTTGTACAGAAGAAAAGCCTGTATTGATTTTGAATTCGCTCTACGAAATTTCAGAGGAGCTTTTGAATGCAATAAAACTTCGAACTATTCTCAATTACAGAGCATTGTTTGACGGCAAACAGGCGCCTTATGAGATTGATGAAAATACTCTTAAAGTAATAAAACATGTAAAATATCCTGCAAGCAGGTTTAATTTTACACTATTTCAATTTGACAATATGTTTGCGCCGATTGCGCTTGGCGAAAACTTTTACGGATGCGTGGAGATATTTAAGGAAGCGCATTTTACGGCAGAAGACGCAAAATGTTTCCAAACAATAGCACAGCAGGTTTCGCTGCCTTTGAAAAACGCCACACTTTATCAGGAAATCATTGAAACTAACAAAAAACTTGAACGGCTTGAAAAACTTAAATCGGAATTTATCTCAATTGTTTCGCACGAACTGCGCACGCCGTTAACTTCAATCAAAAACTCTTTGGATATTCTTCTCACCGGTAAATGCGGCGAGGTTACACAAGCCGGCGAAAAATTCCTCACAATGGCAAAACGCAATGTAACAAGACTTTCGGGAATTATAAACGACCTTCTTGATATATCAAAAATCGAAGCCGGAAAAATGGATTTCCATTTCAAACCTGTTCAGCTGAATATGGTTATTGATTATGTAAAATCAGCGCTTTCCGGCCTTGCAAAAGAGAAATCGCTTGAGGTTTCAGTTGAAGAATTCGGCATTTTACCGGAGGTTACAGCGGATGCGCAAAGGCTTGAACAGGTTTTGACAAATCTTCTGTCAAATGCAATTAAATTTACTCCGGAAGGAAAGCAAATTCGAATTAAATCCGAACTTCTTAATGCAGAAGACCTAAAATATCCTCCTTGTTTTGAAGACGCTATGAAAAATTTAAAGGGGAATTATATTGTTGTTTCTGTTGAAGATGAAGGTATTGGGATTGCTGAAAATGAACTTTTGCATGCGTTTGACAAGTTTGCGCAGATTGAAAATTCACTATCACGCAAAGTCGGCGGTTCAGGTTTAGGACTTCCAATCGCAAAACAGCTTATTGAAGCACACAAAGGCGCAATCTGGTGCGAAAGTGTGCTTAACAAAGGTTCAAAATTTTATTTTGCACTTCCGGTCGAGCTTTCGCAAGTTGAAAGAGAAAAAACGCTTAGTATAAATTAGTGTTTTTAGTCAGGTAATCCGTCATATCACGAAGGCCTTTGCTTGTATCCATCAATGCCGTCACCTGCCCGACAGTTGAAATATTATCTTTAATTTTTTCAACCGGAGCTTTGCTTTCCACAAAGCTTGAAACATGCAGCATTGCTTTGTTGCTGATAGCATCCAGCGCATCTTTGACTATACTTATTTTTTTAGGGTCAGCAGCCGGTTCAATAACTGATTTTACTAATGTCATAAAACCTTCCTGTTCTGCAAATGAGTATGGATTTGGATGTTCCAGGGTTTCTTTTGCAAAAGCTTCGACAAGCGGCTTTGCAGCTTTGAAATGTTCGGAAACAGATTTGTTTTCCAAAATTCCGCCTGTTGTCTGCCAGAGAAAATATTTTGAAGTAAGTGTATCTGTATTATTTATAACTTCCTGCGCAAAATCAAGTGCATTCGGGTTTTCTTTTGATGCGCGGGGAAAAATATCAAGCAAAACACCTAACAAACTCTTACCGGCGCTTGTTTGGCCAAGCATATTTATATTTTTAGGAAGTATTGAACGACGATGTGCAAGTTCAATTGTGTCAGCGACAAGCCCAAAATGTTTCGGGTTCATTTCCTTTAAATGCGGAAGGAATTCTTTGGCTTCCTGATTATGGTCTGCCCATAATTTTATTGTTTGAGTTAATTCTTCGGTTGTTCTTGTATCAGCGGCACGTTTTACAGCTCCCATAGCCTGCCAGTCGTTAAATCTTGTTAATGGATAAGTTAGTTTTATTGACATAAATAATTTTCCTTCCTGCTTTTACCTGCTTTGATATTAAAACAAAACAAAATTATATTTGCTTAGAAATTTGCTCTGATTAACAAATTTTAACATGCTGGAAGATGGGATTTGATATGCTATAATAATCTTAAGGGATTATGATTAGAGGAAGTTATGAAAAAAATTCTTATAGTAGATGACGAACAAGATATTGTAGAAAGCTTGAAGTTTGTTCTGGAAAGTTCTGATTACAGCTGCTACACAGCTTTTAACGGCGAAGACGGTTTAAAACTTGCCAAAGAGCTTATTCCTGATTTGATTATTCTTGACGTTATGATGCCAAAAATTAACGGATATAAAATAAGTAGGCTTTTGAAATATGACAGCAAATACAAAAACATTCCGATTTTAATGATTACGGCGCGCTCGCAAGAAGAAGACAAGCTTATCGGAGAAGAAACCGGCGCGGATGAATATATTACCAAACCCTTTGATTTGGATAATGTGTTAAAAACAGTTGATAAGTATTTAAAAGCAGAAGAATAATGGAAGCAGTAACTAACAAAACGCTGGAAAAACTTAAATATGACCTTGTAAGAGCAGGGCTTGTGCCTTACGAAACTTTAGAGCAGGCACAGGAAATCGCCAATGCCCAAAACATTAACATCGGACAGGCTTTGATAAATTCCGGGATTTTGACAGAAGAAGTTCTGATTAAATTTCTTGAAAATAAGCTCCATACACCATATGTCAATCTTGAAGACTACAGCTTGGATACAAAATGTCTGAAATACATAAATTACACGGACGCAAAACGTTTTAAAATCCTTCCCTTATTCAAAATTGAAGATGCCTTGACCGTTGCAATGGCAGACCCGCTGGATTTATTTGCAATAGACAGGGTCGTAGAAACCGCAGAATGCACAATTGAACCTGTTCTTGCTTCTGAAAACGCGATTTTGAAAAAGATTGAAGAATATTACCCTAACGACATCAGCGTTGGCGAGATTTATACAACCAGCGAACCCACTGGATTTGACTGGCGCGATGAACTTCACAGTGAAGATTTGTCTGACACTCACATGCAAAAAATTATCCGTGCTATTTTGAAGCAGGCTATTATTGAAGAAGTTCATGAAGTTCTGTTTCAGCGTGAAGACGAAGGACTTGGCGTAAACTTCAAAAAGAACGGTGAAGTTTTAAATAAAGGTATTATTCCGTCAGTTTTAACGCTTTCGTTTACAGCAAATCTTAAAACACTCGCAGAGCTTGACCCTTCTGTAAGTGAAGTTCCGCAGCTTGGCAAATTGAGTTTTAAAGTTGATGATATTTCTGTAATCGCAAGCATTTCCACCTTCCCGACGATTATGGGTGAGAGAATTTTTCTAAAAATTTACAAGCCGCCTAAATCGTTGAATAAAATAATTACCAGCGACTCTCAATTAAAAATCGTAAAGCAATCGCTTGATACGCCCGGTGTAATCCTTGTTTGCGGTTCGCCTTTGAGCGGAAAAACACATGTAATTTATTCGCTGTTACTTGAATGCGCAGAAAAAAATAAAAACAAAAATATAATGACTCTTGAAAGCATTGCAAAATACAGCCTTAACAATGTAAATCAGTGTGAACTTAATGAAAACGTAGGATTTAATATGGATAAAGCCTCACGTTTCATCGAGTTTCAGTCACCTGATATTATTTATCTTGAAGGGATAAAAAACAAAGAAGCTTTTGATTATTTTTCAAGCCTTGTTTATGACAACAAGACCGTCATTATGGAGTTTTTGGCAAACAACATGGAGGATTTGCGCAACAAAATGTCAATTTCTGATTTTGAAACATTAAAATCAATCATAAACTGCATAATTTTCATCCACTCAAAAAACAGCATTGAAGTTTTTGACAAACCAACTGCACAGAAATATTTGGCTTGAAATTTTAAAAATAAAATTCCCTATTTCCAGGGGTAATCACCTTTGATTTCCCAGCCGTCAGCCATAATCCTTGCAGCACAACACTCTCCAGTACCATTTTTACTACACTCTTTATTTATTGAACTTTCCGATGAATTATAACAATAAGGCATAATTACATTGCCTTCAGTTGGAGCGAATAAGAAGACATCTATCCCGTATTGATTAGGATTTTTAGGTCCGTTAATATCTACCCATACAACTTGGAAACTATTATTAGCGTTGCCAGATGCTATTGAAAAAGAATACAATATTCCATCTGAAGTTAAAAAAGGTATTCGATAATATTTATGGCTAAATAAGGCAGTTAGTTTTTCATTATTGGCTCCCAACCAAGGTCTTTCCTCCTTATACCCGCATTTTTGATAATTGTCACAGACTGTAGTTATCTGAAAATACGGGTGCCAATACAATTTGTAATATGCATCTATTCCCATATCAACACCTTTTGCCCAATATTGATAGTCACCATTATCTATTTGTGAACGTTTAAAGGCCTGGTTCAAAATTGTATATGCCTTTTTCAGCTTATTTACAGTAACTTTTTTCTGGTAATTACCAATAAGACTTGGCAGGGTCATTGCAGCAACTATTCCTATAATCCCAAGTGTGATTAAAACTTCAGCTAAAGTGAATGCTGTTCGAAGAAAAATTTTATTGTTTAAGCTATTAGCTAAAACCCTTACAGGAGCATTATTTTCGGGTGCCCCCCCCCCGTAAAAATTCAGATATAATCATATTTTCAGCTCCTTATTATATTTATAACACTATTATACTAACAAAAATTTACCTAAAAATCAAGCTTTGCTAATTTCGATAAGTTTGTCTGAAATCAAATCAACTGCATCATATTTTGCAAGTGAAAGCGCATTTTGCTTTAATCTTTTGAGTTCCTCCCGATTTTCAAGCAAATATGAAACCAGTTCAGATAAGGTTTGTGAATTTGTGTCAGCGTCTTCCAAATATAATGCCGCACTTTTTTCCTGCATGTATTTTGCGTTTTTGCGCTGATGGTCAGCCGCCGCATGCGGATATGGAACAAGAATTGAGGCAGTACCAGACGCCGAAAGTTCTGACAAACTCAACGAACCGGAACGTGAAACCGCAATATCAGAAGCCTTCAACACTGTCACCATGTCATCAAAATACGGTTTTATAATCAAATTTTTGTCATTTGCGTAATCAGGATAAACTTTCAACAACTGCTCAATAACCCGTTCAAAATTTTTCTTGCCGGTCTGGAAAATCACCTGCAAATCATATTCTTTTGAAAACTTTTTCAAAACCTCAACCGCCGCATCGTTAATTGAACGCGCGCCCTGCGAACCGCCCATTATGCAAAGCGTTAATTTATCATCAAGCCCGAGAGAACGACGCGCCTCTTCTTTTGAAAGAGATTTAAAAGTTTTTCTTATAGGATTTCCGTTAATCAGACAATTTTTGTTCGGAATTTCTTTTGACGCGCAGTCAAAAGCCAGCGAAACACAATTTGCACCGGCGGACAATTTTCTTGTCACAAGCCCGGGTTTTGCGTCGCAATCGTGAAGCATATAAGGTGTTTTCGTGAGTTTTGCTGCAAAAAGCGCCGGTGCCGAAACGTATCCGCCGGTGCCAAAAACCGCATCAGGTTTGTATTTTAAAATATATCCGGCCGATTTTAAAACCGCCAAACCAAGTTCAAACATCCATTTAACAAGCGCCAATTTTGCACCGCGCGGCATTCCATGAACATTTACCGGCAGAAAATCGTATCCCTTCTGCTTCACAATATCAAACTCAAGGTTTTTCGGATTGCCAACGTAAAAAACCTTTGCTTTGCGTGCACAAAGTTCATCTGCAACTGCAATCGCCGGATAAATATGTCCGCCTGTGCCGCCGCCTGTTATAAAAAAAGTCTTTTGTTCAGCGGAGTCTTTCTCTGTCATTTTCCTGGTTCCTTATTTTCTTTATACGTTTTTTAGAAATATTCAAAAGAATTCCGACCATCCACAAAGACACTATTAAAGACGATCCGCCGTAACTAATGAACGGAAGCGGCACGCCTGTTGTCGGAAGAAAAGAACTCGCAACGCTTATATTCAAAAACGCCTGAAATCCTATTGAAAAAGTTATGCCGACCGCAAGAAGCCTTCCGTACATATCAGGACAGCGCGAAGCAACAATAAAACCGCGGTGGACAAATGTCCAGAAAAGCCCGATTACAAGAATACATCCTACCAGCCCGAGTTCTTCGGCAATAATCGCAAAAATAAAGTCAGTGTGGCATTCTGGCAGATATGAAAGCTTTTGAATTGAGCCGCCGTATCCAACGCCGTTAAATCCGCCTGATGCAAAAGCAATCAGTGATTGAATTATGTTATAACCTGCCCCCTGCGGGTCACTTTCGGGATGTCGCCAAATTCTTAAGCGCTGCAGCTGATAAGGTTTGATTATTGTGGTAAGAGCCAACACGACCGTTGTTATGCCAGCGATAAGGCAGCTGAAAAACAGCTTTAAAGAACCGCCGCCGCAAAGAAACATTACAACAGACACGGACAAAAGCAGAATTACCATACTGAGGTTTGGCTGCATAAAAATGAAGGCCAGCATTATCAAAATCGGGATAAAATACTTTATCCATTTGGCTTCGTCAAAAAGATTTCCGTTATCTTTGAAGGCAGAAGCAAGAAGCAGCACAACAGCAGGTTTTGCAAATTCTGACGGCTGCAATTGAAATCCGAAAAGATTTATCCATCTTTTTGCACCGTTAACTGTCACGCCGAGCGGTGTAAAGTCAACAAGCAAAAGCAGAATTATAATTCCGGCAGCTACGATTGTATTCCATTGCGCAAGTTTTTTGTAATCATAGTTTGTAAAAAATTTTAGCCCGATAAATCCGACGATAAAACAAATTACCTGTTTAATCAAAAATTGCGCCGGATTAACGCCTTCATCAAGGCATTTTGGCGCGGAAGCTGAAAAAATTGCCATAAAACCTATTATGACAAGAAAAGTTACTACAACCAGCAGCGTTCTGTCAGGTGATGAAATTATGACACTTTGAATAGGCTGGCGATTATCTCTAAATCTGTCTCCGTTATCTTTATCATAGTTTCGATAAGACATATTCTTTAAAAACCTTTCCTCTTTCTTCATATCCGCTGAACATATCAAAGCTTGCGCATGCCGGTGAAAGCAAAACAACATCAGGATTTAATTCAATTGCTTTGTCGATTGCACTTTGCATTGTGGCTTCACGAATTATATTTTCAAACCCGTCTTTTTTAAGATTTTCTTCAAATCTGTCAGCGGCCTCTCCTATTAGAATAACTGTTTTGATATGCTTTTTGCAAGCCTCGTCAAACTCCTTCAAATCTGTATTTTTATCGCGTCCGCCCGCAATCAAAACAACATTTTCTTCCGGTTTAAATGAGCGGATTGCAACAAGCGACGCTTCAGGGTTTGTAGCTTTTGAATCGTTGTAAAAAACAGTTCCGTTTTTCTGTGCAAATTTTTCAAGCCTGTGTTCCGGAACTTTGAAACTCATAATCGCAGCTTTTATGCGTTCGTTTGAAACGCCCTCGAGTTTTGCAACAATTACAGAGCATTCAACATTTTGAAAATTATGTTCGCCGATAAGCGGACAGTCTTTCAGGTCAATAATATGTTCTTCGCGGTTTCTGCGTTTGAAATAAACAGCGTAATTCTTCACATAACAGCAGTTTTCGCCAAGTTCTTCGCCAAAGAAGAAAACTTCGCCGCCACATTCTTTGGCAAAATCTTTCAACTTTTCATCTTTTGCGTTTAAAACCGAAAACGCCGGAGTCGTTGGAGTTTTGAAGATTTTTGCTTTTGCCTTGAAGTAATTTTCAAGGTTTCCGTGCCAGCTTATGTGGTCGGGCGTGAAGTTTGTCCAAACAGAAATCTGCGGCTGGAACGCGTCACTGTATTCAAGCTGGAAAGAACTGCATTCGCATACAAAAATTTCAACATCTCCATCAAGTAAATCGCACGGCGGCACACCGTAATTTCCGCAAGGATAAGCTTTAAATTCTTCACTCAAAATGTGTGCTATCAAAGCCGTTGTTGTGGTTTTGCCATTGGTACCCGTAATTGCGACAAATGGTTTGAGGGTTTGAGAGTAAGCAAGTTCAATTTCAGAAATTACCTTGATATTTTCCGCTTTAAGTTTCTGCATAATTTCTGATGTCGGCGGAATACCGGGGCTTGTAACAGCAAGGTAAGCGTCTTTGATAAATTCATCGCTGTGCCCACCCATCTCGACTTTTACACCAAGTTCATTTAGTTCTTCAATTGCCGCGTTGTCTTTCTCCTCACGCGCACGGCTTTCCGTAATATAAACCTCTGCGCCGTGTCTGTTTAAATACTTTGCGGCAGCAATTCCACTTTTCGACAATCCCAATACCAGAACTTTTTTATCAAACCAGCTAGTTTTCATAATTAAATTATACCTCTTTAAGTCAAATAAAATAACGTAAGCGCAAATGCACTTAACAATGCAGAACAAAGCGCAAACACAACAACAATTTTCTTTTCACTCCATCCGCAGAGTTCAAAATGGTGATGTATAGGCGACATTTTGAAAATTCTTTTTCCTGTGGTTTTGAAACTTGCCACCTGCAAAATTACAGACAAAGTTTCCATAACAAAAACTCCGCCTATAAAAATCAAAAGGAATTCAAACTTGCCTACGACCGCCAAAGTTCCAAGAAGTCCGCCTATAGCAAGCGAGCCTGTATCTCCCATAAAAACCTGCGCTTTTGGTTTGTTATAGCGCAAAAAACCGAACAAAGCGCCTGCAACAGCGGATGCGATAATTCCAGCCCCCGGATGTCCCCCGAAAAGAAGGATTAACGCACAAGCTGCAAACGCAAACATGCCCGTTGAAGCCGCCAGACCGTCAAGTCCGTCTGTTAAGTTATAAGCATTCGACGCACCTGTAATTACGAACACCGCAAATACCGGATAAAGCCATTTTAAATCAACTGAATAATTCAAAACAGAAAACACAGTTCCCTGATCATTTGTCATCATTACATAAATTGTAGGAAGCAATGCAATTGCAATTTGTCTGAGGAGTTTTCCTTTAGCGCTTAAGCCGTCATTATGTTTTCCTTTAAGTTTAAGATAATCATCCTGAAATCCTGCAAAGGTATAGAACAAAAACGTTATTAAAATTATGAAAACTTCTTCTGATAGTCTTTGAGCAAGGGCTAACGCAATGACTGATGCTATAACAGCCGCAGTTATAATAAAAACACCGCCGGTTGTCGGAGTTCCCTCTTTTTGCTGATGAGCTTCGGGGGCAACGTCTTTGACGTATTGCCCTATCATTTTCTTTTTCAAAAATGATATGTACGGAACACCGAACAAAAGACACAATATCATCCCGAGCAAAAATGCTACCATCACCATTATCATAATTTATTTATTCTCCCTTAAATATTCAATAATTTTTTCAAATTTCATCGCCCTTGACGCCTTTAAAAATATTGTACAACCGGCATTCAGGTTATCAAGAATGTAACGCGCTGCCGTCTCTGTATTTTCAAAACTTTTAACGTAAAATCCGCTGTTTTCAAGTTCTTTGCCGATTTCTAACGCTAAATGCCCGACGGTCAGAAACTTTACATTCTTTTGTTTAAGCTTAGACAAAAATTTCCCGACTTCGCGGTGAAGTTCAACCTCGTTTTCTCCGAGTTCACCCATATCGCCAAGTACAACAACAGGATTTTCGTATAATTCAATAAAGGTCGAAACCGAAGCTTTCATCGACTCCGGATTTGCGTTGTAACTGTCGTTTATAATCGTAAATCCGCCGGCAGTTTCAGCTTCCCAGCGCTTTTCAATTGGTTTATAAGCAAGAAGTCCAGCTTTAATATCATCATAAGTCATTCCGAGCCTGTAACCCGTTTCAATTGCGGAAAGCGAGTTTTCAATATTGTATCTGCCTTCAACATTAAGCTCATATTCCTTACCTTTGTAAAGAAATTTTGAATAGCCCTGTTTTTGCTCCAAAACTTCTGTCATATCAATTGAAAACCAGATTTTCTCACCTTTAAAATCTTTTGTGAAACGATGAAGGCGTTCATTTTCATTTGCAATTAATGCACCATCTGGATTAAGGTGTGAAACAATCTCAGACTTTGCTTTTGCAATATTATCAAGGCTTCCCAGACGCCCGATATGAGCTGAGCCGGCGTTTGTGATAATCGCAAAGTCGGGTTCTGCAAACTTTGAAAGAAGTTCAATTTCGCCAAGTCCGCGCATTCCCATTTCTACAATCAAAGCTTCTGTGTCTTCCGGCATTTTGAGAATTGTCTGGCAAAGCCCGATTTCGTTATTGTGATTTGAAAAAGTTTTTTGAGTTTTTAACTTTTGGCTCAAAACAGCATAAACCATTTCTTTTGTGGTTGTTTTGCCTGAACTTCCTGTGATTGCAACTGTTTTCGGATTAACTTTTCGCCTGAAATATCTTGCGAGACGCAAATATGCAGTCAAAGTATTTTCGACTTTAAAAACCACTTTAGAATTTTCAAAAACTTCGCCGCTTGTAGTAAAATATCCCGCCGCACCTTTTTCAAGCGCCTGCTCAATAAACTTTTCGCCGTCAAAAGTTTCGCCCTTTAGCGGAAGATAAATTTCGCCCTCTTTTATGGTTCTTGTGTCGGTTGAAATTACGAATTTGTCCTCGCATCCCAAGCCTTTTAAAACTTCTGCACCGCAGGCAGTTTGAATTTCTTTCTCATTAAACTTCATACTCTAATTTTACTTCAAACAAAATGTCTGAAACGTAAAGTTAATAAATATTAATACTGCTTGACATTGAGACTTGAGTATTTGATAATAATTATACGTGTATTACAGGTAAATCGTTGATAAAACCCCAAAGCTTGTGCTAAAAGGGTTACGAAACCTCAATTAGAAAGGACAAACAAATGTACGCAATTGTAGAAACAGGCGGAAAACAGTATCAGGTTGAAGAAGGCCGCTACGTTGATATCGAACTTCTTAACCAGGAAGCAGACTCAAAAGTTGTTTTTGACAACATCGTTATGATTGTTAACGGCAAAAAATCAAAAGTTGGCCAGCCTTATGTTGCAGGCGCTTCTGTTGAAGGCGTTGTCGTTAAAGAAGATAAAGCAAAGAAAGTCATTGTTTTCAAACAAAGACCTAAAAAAGGCTACAGAAAAAAACAAGGGCACAGACAAGGCTTCACAAGAGTTATGATTAACAAAATCAGAACTTCAGCTCAGAAAAAAGCTGCTGAAACTACTGAAGAAGCTTAAATTTATCTTTCCTCGCCCCTTGAGGGAGAGGAAGCCGGTTCTTAACGAGCAAAGCGAGTTTTAGAACGGCAGGAGAGGGGTCAACTCCTCAATAATAAATAAGTAAAACAAATTAAAATAATACAGGAGATAACGAAATGGCACATAAGAAAGGTATGGGATCCACCCGTAACGGACGCGACTCAGAAGCGAAGCGATTGGGCGTTAAAAAATTCGGCGGTGAAACTGTTAAAGCCGGAAACATTATCGTACGTCAGCGCGGAACTAAATTCCACCCGGGCAACAACGTAGGCATCGGTTCAGATGATACTTTATTTGCTCTTATCGACGGTCAGGTGAAATTTGAAGCTCACAGACGCGACAGAAAACAGGTTAGCGTTTACGCGTTGTAAAACCTAAAACAAAATAAGGGAATGATAAACAAAATGGCAGTTTTAAAAACTGCCATTTTTGCATTTTATAAAATTTGTACACAATCAAGAACCTTCGCCATTGCACTGAAGGCGGAGAATGAGCTGGATTTATTAATATTTGCAATTGTCTTCAAATTCGGTAAAACTTGTAGTTTTTTCATGAAAATCTATAGAATTCTTTGTATTGCCGCAATTATCAATTTCGGATTTTGAAACGTACAAAGGTTCACCTTTTTCATTTTCTGTAAATACATATTTTGACATTTTGTCAGCCTTCGGGTCAAAAACTATAAATTTATGTGTAACAATATCATTTGAAATATCAACATCATTAGCAAATTTTATGTTGTTGTCTTTCAGATACTGTCTGAATTCTGATGATTTTGTCGAGAAATTAACTAGCTCATTTTTATAAGGTGATTTCTCCTTGTCGTAATTCATTGTACGGAAATGGAATTCTCCGTCTGCGCCATAAGTTGTTTCAATAGATTGCAAACCATTCTTGTCATCCAGCGGATATCCAAATTCGCGAACGGTTTCAAAATCTTCTTTTGAGGCGCCTTTTTGATTATAAATGTATTCTTTTACAGGTTTGTCATTTTCAAGAAGAATAAGCTTTGACATCAAATTATCCTGCTCAACTTTAAAATCTTTACCTTCAATTTTACCTTGCTGAACAAGTTCAGTTTTCAATTCTTCCAAACTTTTCTTGTCATAATTTTTTGGTTTTGGCGCGACTAATGAATAAGCCTTTACTGCATCAGCAGTGTCTTTTTTAACTATTTCAGGAGCAGTTTGCGGTGCGGCTGCTGGTTTTGAGGGTGCAGAAGCACTGCTGCCGAGACTGTTAAAATAAGTTTGAAGCATATTGCCCGATACCGGATTAATTGATGTCATATACACAACCTTTCTGCAATAAACATAATTTTGCTACACATATATTTTATAAAACCTCTAATTATTTTTATTTGTTAATTTTCAAATTAATATTAACTAATGTTACAAAAGCTGTCAAACTGTTAAAGATTTAGCGAGCAAGTGACGATAAAGAACTTGTAAGACAGATAGGAGAACCCCAAAATGCTTAAAAAGATAGTAAAACCTGCGTGTAATGTATGCGGCAGTGTTGAATATATATTAAGAGGAGCGAGAAAACGCCGTTCTATGGCGGTGGCAAATGCCAGAAACATTAATATGGAATCCGGCATCAAGCCAAAACTTGCTGTTGTTAAATAGTTGGTAAATAGTAAGTAAACAGCAAGAATTTTAAGAAGTTGAGAGCAAATTTTGCGGGCTGAGAGAAATCTCAGCCCTTAGTTTTTACCAGGGATATTTGTCGCCAAAATCCCACCCGTTGCAAACTATATACGCAAGACAATAACTACCAGGATAGCTAACAGCTTTATTACAAGCATGATTAATCTCAGAAACATAATAATCACAATTCTTGTTCGTGTCGTATCCATAAGGCAAAAACTTGTTTCTGTTTGCATTATTTCTTTTAGCTGGACCTTCTGCACCACCAAGTTCTATTCTAAATACGTCATATCCATAACGATTATAACCTTGAGAACCATCAATATCAAAAATTACCCAAATACGACTTATACCACCTAAATCAATTTCTGTCTGAGTCATTGCTCCAACTCTAACGTAAACTATTGTTCCATTTTTTAGAACAAATGAAGTTCCATATTGAGAACTCACTGGATACATAGGCTCAATATTACCAGTGTCTGTTAGATTTTTAGAATTTAAATTGCAATATGGGGCGCTTATTTTATCCTTACAATAGTGCAGTACTTCTAAATATGGTATCATGTATGTTTCTGCAAAGAACATACTTTTTTCAAGAGTTGAGCTTTCATCCGGAATATACCAGTTGTTTACTTCAGTATCATAATCAACCTTTGCACGTTCCAGAGCATTATTTAGGATTGTATAGGTTTGCTTCACCTTGGTCAACATTACCTGGCGGCGATGATTTGCAATTAATGAGGGTAACGTCATGGCTGCAACTATACCGATTATGCCGAGGGTGATGAGGACTTCTGCCATGGTGAAGGCGGGATTTTGAAAAGGTGAAAAGTGAGAAGTGAAACGTGAAAAGTCCGTTTCGTTAATTTGTGAACACTGAACACTGAGTGGTGAACTGTTCGTTACCTTTTTATTACACAGTTTTGCTTTAGACGTATTTCGTCCCGTCATTGCGAGCGCAGGCGGACCCACAGGGCATCCTGCCTCAAGGACTCCGTTTTTTGATTGTGTATCAAAAAATGGAGGGTGCTCGTTTACTCGCCAACGAGGCAAGCAAGCAATCCAGCTTATTATTCTTGCCTTCGCGCAAGAGTACTTGGGGAATTTGTTTTCGAAACGATAGCGAGCCCGCGAGCGTGTTTGAGAAAATAAATTCCTCAAGTATGATACTAATAACCCCAACCTCGTAAACTTAGAGAAAACCCTTACAGGAGCTGGTTTATAAGCTGCCCCCCCCCCCCGAAAATTCAATCATAGTCTGCTTTTTCATAACTTAGCCCCTTTCTGCTATATTACTATACAATTTTATCAAAATTTTAATTACTTTTCAATCCCCCACGGCTTTATGAGGAATTTTACAGCTCGGCCTGCAATATGCTCCTGCATTGCAAATTCGACATCTTTTAACTCAAGTGTTTTTGTAATAAGTTTTTCAACCTCAACCTCACCTGATGCAATATATTCAAGCGCCTGCCTGAAATACTGCGGAGTATGGTGAAAAACACTCATCAAGCGAATATCGCCGTAATGCATTTTTGTTGTGTCAAAAGTTACGGTCGAACCGGACTTGCAGCCGCCGAAAAAGTGAACGGTGCCGCCAGGACGAACGCATGAAAAAATTCGCTCCCAAATTTCAGGCAACCCGACGCACTCAACCGCAACATCAAGGCCTTTATTTTCTTCCGTGAAGCTTGTGAAGATTTTTTCAGGGTTCGGATACTTTGTCAGGTCAACTATTTCATCAGCGTGCGCAAAATCTTCCGCCAGCTTCAATTTAATAGGATTACGTCCTGCAACAAGAACTTTTGCACCCTTCAATTTTGCAAGACGCGCAAACATAAGCCCGATTGGACCAATGCCGATTATGCCGACAGTCTGTCCCTCCTTAATTCCTGTTCTTTCAACGCCGTGAACAACATTCGCAAGCGGTTCGCAAAATGCGGCTCTGTCAAAGCTTAAATTGTCTGGCAGAATGAGTGTGTTTTTCTTCACAATTCTTGCCGGAACCGTAATATATTGCGCATAGGCACCATTAAGCAAGTCTAGGTTTTCGCAAAGGTTGTATTCACCGCGGCTGCAGTAAAAACACTCGCCGCAGGGCGCTGAATTTGCGCATACAACTCGGTCGCCGACTTTCAGGTTTTCAACACCGCGGCCGACACGGTCAACAATTCCGGAAAATTCATGTCCGAAGCCTGATGGAATATTTTTAATCAACACCGGATGTCCGCGGCGATAAGTTTTGACATCAGTTCCGCAGGTCAGCGCCGACATGATTTTCACGACAATTTCACCCTCCTGCGGCGGTTTTACCATTACTTCCTCATATTTTATATTTTGCGGACCGTAATATTGTATTGATTTCATGATTTTACCTTTATATTTTGGTATAAATATTTATTTTCTCAAACACGCTCTCTGGCTCGCTATCGTTTCGAAAACAAATATTTTATACCTCGTCAACTCACTTTTATATAAGCTTTCAAAATTTTGTTTGAAATTGTATCCTCAAATGCCTGATTAATCTCATCGAGAGCGTAAACCGTTGATAAACCTTGAACTTTGACCTTCCCTGTTCGCAAAAGTTCCAGCGATTCCGACAAATCCGAAGGTGCCGGCGAATAACTTCCAAGAACGGTCAGTTCGCGGTAATAGATTTCGTTATTCGGATATCCGAAATTCTTCGGTGTACTTGCAAAAACAAGTATTTTACCGCCGTTCCTTACTAACTTGAGGGCAAAATCAATAGCTTTGTCAGCGCCCGAGGTCATAAAAACTGCATCAACGCCGTAATTTTCGGTTTTAGAAAAAACGAATTGTTTTGAAGTTTCAAAATCAGACGAATTTATAGCCTCAAGCCCGAGATTTTTCAGGATTTGAATTCTTTCATCAATCAGGTCACAGCCGATTACATTCATTCCAAATGATTTTAAGGCTTGCGCCATAAGAATTCCGATTGAACCAAGTCCGACAACCAGAACCGTTGAACCCTTTGGCAAATCAGCTCTTCTAACAGCACGAACGCAGCACCCGAGCGGCTCGTAAAAAGCACCTTCAATTTCGTCAAGATTTTCAGGCAGAAGATGCGCAACATTTTGAAGGTGCTCTTCTGAAAGATACACCAATTCGCTAAATCCGCCTGGTTTAATATTGGTTTTCTTGAAGTGCTCACACATTGAAACGTTTCCAGATTTGCAATAAATGCATTCGCCGCATGGAATGTGGTGCGAAGTCACGATTTTGTCGCCTTTTTTAAATTTAGTATCAGAATTTATATCAAGAATTTCTGCAACGATTTCATGACCTAAAACCGTTCCGTCAGGAGAGATTTTTTCACGAAACTTCACGATATCCGACCCGCAAAGCCCGCAGCCGAGAACTTTTACCAGCGCACCTCTGCACTCATCTAAACTTATATCATCAACTTTCTTTACTAAAATTTTATCGTTATCAATAACTGCTGTTTTCATAAAATATCACCTAACAAATTTTAACACAAACTTGCGAAAGACAACAATCAAATATATAATAAGAATATGACAAGAATCCGTAAACTGAATTGTTTTGATTATCCTAAAATTAAGAAAATGATTGCATATCTTGGCTCTGATGAAGGCGCTCAGTTTTCAAAAGCGTTGTTGAATGAGCCGTTCGGGTTTATCAATTCAATTTTGCCGCTAAAATACAAATTTCTGCATGAATCCTACATACTTCTTGACGGAAAAGAAATTCTGGGACTCATTACAGTTGAACCGGTTATTGGAAATCATTACAAAATCAATATTACGCGACTTATTTTTCAGAATAATCTTTACGATGCAGGAAAACAATTAATCGACTTTGTAATTTCAAAATATTCGGCAAAAGGTGCAACTTCGTTCATAGTTTCTGTGGACGAATGCCACGACGAACTATTGAGACTGTTCACAGATGGCTGCGGTTTCAGGCAATGTGCAAGCGAAACTCTATGGAAACTCGAAAACTTCGAAAAAACAAAAGATATTCCCTGCGGTTTCAGGCCGTTCAACAACGGCGATGCAAAAGAGGTTTGCAGACTTTACAACAGTGAAATTGAGACGATTTATAAAGCTTCGTTTGAAAGAATTAGACAGGAGTTTGAAGACCCGATTTTAGGCGGATATTCTGCGTTTTACAAAAACCGTTATGTGCTTGAAGAGCCGCTTCGAAAAAAAATCATTGCATATCTTTCGATTACGACAAGCGACAATTCTAATTTTATAATTGATTTTATAACAAACAACGGTTATGAAATTTCTTATGATGATATTTTGAAATATGCTATTTCAGAGATTGACCGCCGCCGGAGCGTTTTTTATCCGATAATAAAACAGAAAAATTACACTAAAACAGCCGAAAAGGTAGGTGAATATTTGAATAGCAAAGGCTGCAAACCCATCCAGACACAGATTATTCTCGTCAAAAATTTTTACCGCCCCGTAAAAACGGCAGAAAATGCATTACAGGTTTTCCTTTTTGGCGAAAACAGCAGAATCGTTACAAATTAAATTTTTAAAATTAGTAAGTCGGATTTTACCAAGGATATTTGTCTCCAAAATCCCATCCGTTGCAAACTATATAAGCAAGACACATTGAGCCTCCATAAGTAACATTTCGATTACATGCATGGTTTCTTTCGGAAACATAATAATCACAAGGTTTTGAAGCATCGTATAAATATGGCAGAAACCGGTTTCTGTCAGCATTGTTGCCCTTAGCAGGGCCTTCCGCACCGCCCAGCTCTATCATAAATACATCATATCCTTTCCTGTTATAACCTTTAGGACCGTCAATATCGAAAGTTATTAAAACACGGCTTACTGTTTCGTCATACTCTTCACCAGGTTCCGAAGTCGCAATCTCTCCAACTTGCAAAAATACACTTACACCATTATTTAGCAAAAACATTGTACCCAAATCCTTTCTTGCCACCATGAAATCTTTGTGATCACCGTTGATAGTTGAGTATGAAGAATAGCAATAAGGCTTCTCTGGATTGTCCTTACAGTATTTAATAACTTGTAAATAGGGAAGCAAATATGTTTCAGCAAAAAATATACTTTTTTCTCCCTGAGAACCTTTTGTAGGAATATACCAGTTGTTTACATCTGTGCCGTTTTCTACTTTTGCACGTTCCAGTGCATTATTTAGGATTGTATAGGTTTGCTTCACCTTGGTCAACATTACCTGACGACGGTGATTTGCAATTAATGACGGCAGGGTCATGGCCGCGACTATTCCTATTATACCAAGAGTTATTAGGACTTCTGACAATGTAAATCCAAAATAAGAGTATGTTGATTTTTCTTTTAATTTTACAAAAAACCGTGAAGGAGTATGGTTTTTACTTGCCCCCCCCCCCCGGAAATTCAGCCATAGTCTGCTTTTTCATAACTTTTCTCCTTCTTATCATATTTTAATAGTTTAAATTAATCTGTTTAATATTATAAATAATAAAAAGCTAAATTTCAAGTTTTTACATATTCCTATTTTTATTTATGATAGAATTAATGTAAGGAGTGCGATATATGAATAAACTTAAAATTTATCTTGACAAAGATATTAACAAGGATTTAATTAAGTCTAAAAAAATTGCAGTAATCGGTTTTGGCTCTCAAGGTTACGGACAGTCTATGAATTTGAAAGATTGCGGCTGTGATGTAGTTTTGGGCTTGCGTTTAGGCGGGAAAAGCGATGAGAAAGCTAAAAAATACGGATTTAAAACAATGAGCATTGAAGATGCCGTAAAATACGCCGATATCGTACAAATTCTTATTCCCGACGAAATGCAAGCAGAAGTTTTCGAAACTCAAATTAAACCGAATATGAGAAAAGGTCAGTATTTGATGTTTTCACACGGGTTCAATATCCACTTCAAAAAAATTGTTGCGCCTGAGGATGTAAACGTAATTATGGTTGCTCCAAAAGGCCCGGGACACACCGTCAGAAGCGAATTTCAAGCAGGAAAAGGTGTTCCGTCATTAATTGCGATTTATCAGGACGTTTCAGGAGATTCAAAAGAAGTTGCTCTTTCATACGCCTCTGCAATCGGTGCAGGGCGTGCAGGAATTATTGAAACAACCTTCCGCGAAGAAACAGAGACAGACCTTTTCGGCGAACAGGCTGTAATTTGCGGCGGAATAAGCGCGCTTATTAAAGCAGGTTACGAAACTCTTGTTGAAGCAGGTTATTCGCCGTATATGGCTTATTTTGAGACCCTGCATGAAATGAAATTGATTGTTGATTTGATTTATGAAGGCGGACTTGCTGATATGAGATATTCAATCTCAAATACTGCCGAATACGGCGATATGACCCGCGGGTCAAAGGTTATTGGCGAGCAGTCCAAAGCCGCGATGGAAGAAATTTTGAAAAATATTCAAAACGGAAGCTTTGCTGATGAATTTATGACTGAAATGCAATCCGGCTGCAAAAAATTTAACGAATTGCGCGCCCAAAACCGCGAACACTCAATTGAAAAAATCGGCGAAGAAATCCGTTCATCATTTGTTTGGGGCAACGATAAAAAAATCATTGACCGAACCAGAAATTAAGCATACATTATTTGGGAATAAAGCTGCTTGAAAAATCCGCCAATTGCGGATTTTTCGAATTTTAACAGCATTTTCATAAACTTAAAAATTTACCACGGATAATTCGCAGGAATATTCCACCCACTCTTATAAATCAACGCACCACAATTAAATCCAGAGAAAATTCCAGCCAATTTATTACAACCATAATCTGAAATTTTTATTAAATCCTCAATCTTATACTGTTCACCCCAAAATTTTAAGCGGTTATTTTTTTGCTTAGCAGTAGCATATATATCAAAAACAAAAATATCACGCCCAACTTGATTTGGCTTTTGATGTCCGTTTATATCAACATACATCCAAATGTAACCAGACGGAGTATTTGGAAGAAAATAAATATACATCCCGTCATTAGTTTTTACAATATAATTCACTAACATAATCCCATTCGCATCATTACCGTTTAAAACTTTAATTTTATAAACTTCCTTGGAAAAACAATTGGAAGAATAACATTCTTCGGCATCTTTCATATACGGAAGATAATAACGCTGAAAAAATTTATCAATACTTTTATCGTAACTTTCTTTTGGAAATACCCAATATGCCATTTCTCCGTTTTCATACTCTGAAAGCTTTATTACGTTAGCCATTACAGAATAAAATTTCTTCAGACGCTCAACTGCAACCTGTTTTTGATATTTTGTAAGCAGCATCGGTATTGTCATTGCCGCGAGTATTCCGATAACTCCGAGAGTTATCAAAACTTCGGCCATTGTGAATGCAGATTTTCGAGGTATTAAAAAATGATAAATTAAAAACCTGTTTTGAAAAACTTTTAAATATCTAAAAGTTTTAAAACCGTTCAGGAGCTTAGTTTCGGATGCCCCCCCCCCCCCATAATTCAGTCATAGCTTGTTTTTTCAAAGCATTCCCCTTTCTTTAAAACATCTTTTATACGATTTTATTATAATTAATTTCTCCAAGATTTTCAACATAACATATATATCTTTACATAAGGCTCCTAATCATAATTCTTTGTGATAAAATCATATCAAGGAGTAAAAAATGTTCAGTACAGATATAATTTATGAAGTTGTAATTTTTTCAGTAGGCGACACAAAAGCCGGCACAAAAATGGGTAAACTGCAGCTCAAAAACCCGCAAGACGGCTCTCTTTTGAACTGTGTTTTGTGGGAAGAAGCACTAAACCGTATGGACAATAAACTATTCAGATGCGGAAATCTGTTAAGAATAGTTTCAGGCTCGTTTAATGAAAAATTCAACAACTGCCTTGTTTCAGCGCTGGAATTGGTTAAAGAAGCAAAAATGGGTTTGAATGAAACCGAACGCGAGCTCTATTACAAAGAGCTTACTTCGTATTTTGACAAAATTCAAAACGAAAAGCTTCGCGGATTTTTAAAAGAGTATTTCGAAAAATATAAAGATAAAATCAAAACTGCACCGGCCGCAAAATTGATGCATCACAATTACATCGGCGGGCTTCTGGTTCACACGACCGAATGCCTTAAATTTGCTGAAATAAATATAGATGCGATGGATTACAAACCCAATCGCGACAATATTTATGCAGCCTGCGCGCTTCATGATATCGGAAAGATTTTCGAATACACCATTGATTTGGAAACCGGACTGATTGACTACGATGAAAGTTTCAGACATGAATGGTTAACCCATTCGCAATATGGATTTTCAATCTGTATGACGCAAGGCTTTAAAGAAGTTGCAAAAATGATTGCAGCGCACCACGGCAGAGCAGAATGGGGAGCAATCATAGATTTAAACGAACGGGATTTGGAGCCGGAACTTTATTTAATCCACCTGATAGACAATATGTCTGCAAAGTTCGGAAAAATCAACGCCTCAATGCTTGAAGGTTAATTTTTTAAATTTACATACAAAAGGGTTTAGATATTTGTTTTTTCGAACACGCTCTCTGGCTCGCTATCGTCTCAAAAACAAATATCTAAACCCACAGAACAAAACAAAATGCAACAAACAAAAAGGGGTCATGAATTGTCAAAATTAACAGAAAAACACAATTTGAAAGGTACGCTAATCTGCGTTGAAGGAATTGACGGCTCAGGCAAGTCAACCCAGCTTGCGCTTCTGCGAGACTGGCTGAAATCAATCGGACAGGATGTGATTTTTACGGAATGGAATTCCTCAGAACTAATCAGCCAGACAACAAAGCTTGCAAAAAAGAAAAATATGCTTTCGCCAAGAACATTTTCACTTTTGCATGCTGTGGATTTTGCAGACAGACTTAAACAGGTTATCGACCCTGCCTTGAAAGCCGGCTTTATTGTTCTTGCAGACCGATACGCCTACACAGCTTTTGCTCGAGATGTAGCACGCGGTGTTGACCCGCATTGGGTTAGAAAAGTTTATGACTTTGCAATCAAACCTGATTTGGCTCTTTATTTTGACATAAACCCAAAATTATCAATGGAAAGAATTTGCTCAAACCGCGCTCCAAAATTTTATGAAGCCGGAATGGACTTGAAACTTAGCAATGACCCTTACGAAAGCTACATGATATTTCAAGGACGCGTAATCAAAGAATATCAAAAAATGGTAAAAGAATTCGGACTTGTTAAAATTGATGCAACGGATTCCATCCATAAAAAACAGGTCGAAATAAGAGTAATGTTGAAAAAAGTTCTTGAAGAAAAAGGAGTAATCATCTGATGGAAAAATTTAAAAAGAAACACAATTACGAAGGATTGCTCATTGTTATTGAAGGAACAGACGGAAGCGGAAAATCCACCCAGCTTGAACTTTTAAAGCGTTCAATTGAAGACCAGTCATATGGAGTTATGGTGTCAGAATGGAAAACTTCAAGATTGATTGCAAATGTAATTGATGATGCAAAAGACAGAAATTTATTGAATGCAACAACTTACAGCCTTTTATACGCGGCAGATTTTGCCGACCGTTTGGAAAACACAATTATTCCGGCTCTCAAATCCGGATTTATCGTACTTTTGGACAGATATTATTACACAGCGCTTGCGCGCGACGTTGTCCGAGGTCAAAACATCGAATGGGTCAAAAATCTTTACGATTACGCGCCCGAACCTGATTTGGTATTTTATCTTGATATGCCGGTAGATGTTTTGTTAAAACGAATTATCGGCACAACCGGACTGGATTTCTACGAAAGCGGGCGCGATGTCGGATTTTCAACCGATTTTTACAAAAGCTTCGAGATTTACCAGAAAAAATGTCTGGAGCAATACAATGATATGAAAGCAGAGTACAATTTCATAAGCATTGACGGCACAAAACCAATCAAAGAAATTCATAAAATTATGAATTCAGAAGTACAAAAAATACTTGATTCGGGCGTAATGTACTAAAAGCTTAAACTACTTTGCAGAACTATTTTCAAGGCTTTGTAAAGTATTAAACACAAAAATTTACGTACCGAAACATTTTAAGCCAGAAGCCTGGATTTATGATAAATTAAGAATAGTAAAAGACACAAACAGTTTATAGGAGATTAATGAATGTCTGAATACTTGAGCAAGGAAGAGATTAAACAATGGAGAAGCTCACTGGAAAAGATTACATTGGAAGAATTTGCAGCAAGGTTAGGTAAAAAGATTGAAGAAGCTAAACCAACAAACGATTTAGTTGATATAGTGCTTAAAGGCCAGCCAGTCATCTCTACAGCTGAAGATTGGATGCCTTCTAAAGCTGAACGCTTAAGCAATATTGCAGACAGAGCATTCGAAATAGAACGTGAAATTTCACCTTCGCCATTCTCAATTTCTAACCTGAAATTAGATATTGAAGATGAAACAAAAAAACAAAAGCCGGCAAAAAGTCCTGCTAAAAAGGTTTCTAAAACAAAAGAAGTTAAAGAACCTAAAACAACAAAAAAAATGCCTAAAGCTCCTGCAAAAACTAAACCCGCAGCTAAAAAGACAAAAACATCTTCAGACAGCAGCTTAAGAGAAGAAGTAAGAATCGTTTTCAAAAAAGCATTAACAGATAGAGAACAAAAAGTGTTTGATTACTTTGTTGATAACAGTAACAAAATTGTTTATGCAAAAGATTTGGCAAACCTTCTTGAATTGCCGCGCGATTATGTGTACAAATATATCAAAAACCTCAGAGCAAAAATTGAAGGCGACAAACTCGATAATGCTGATAAAGGTGGTTTTATACTCCACGTATAGATCTAAAAATCATATACAAATAAGACCGGAATTTAAGTTCCGGTCTTATTTTTTGATTGAAGTTTTAATATAAAGTGAAAGATTAGTTTTCAGAATTTCTTTCTTTAACATTTGCCGCAACAAAAGCTGCAAGAGCAAGACAAATTGCGCCGATTATGAAAACATATTCCCAATGGTGGTTTAAAGCTCCACCTTCAACCGCAAAAGAACATTTTGACACAAACCACGCAACAAGTGTACAAACAAATACTTGCGGACCTGCAATAAATATATTAAAAATACCCATAACAGACCCTTCAGTACCTTTTTTAATATACTGTGAAAGCATTGCAAACGGAAGAGCACAAATACTTGCCCAGCCAATTCCGGCAAGCCCCATTAACGAAGCAACTGCAATCGGATTTTTGATAAATGCCATTCCTAAATAAGCAAAAATCATTGAAATTATCGAAATTATATGAACTTTCTTATTGCCGTATTTTGCCGAAAGTATTCCGATAGGAATTGCAACAAGAAAACATACCAGATTAAAAATTGCAAAACTAATTGAAGAAAAATTTGTACCGGTTAAAACTGCCTGCGCAAAGTTTTCTTTTACAGCCTCTGCTGCGCTTGACAAGTCAGGAACATTATAAACCGTATGGATTGCGTATTGTGTAAAATTAATTAACATGCACATTGTTCCAATCCAGGTAAAAAATTGCATAAGACAAATCTTTGAAACCTCTGGTGACAGGGCAAAGAAATTTTTCATAGAATCCCAAAAGCTATCTTCTTTTTCTTCAGCAATTTCAGCGAGTTGAATTTCCTTTTTCAGAGAATGTTCTTTTATAGTTATACAAGTCCAAAGCATACCAAGAGTAAAAGCAACTGCAGCCATTATAAATTGTGCATTAATTGACATTTGATAATCAAAAGCCCACTTCAAAAACGGAGCAGTAGCAGCAGCAACAACAGAACCCAAGCCAATTGCAAGCGAAATAAATGAATTTGCAATGGAATGCTGTTCTTGGGGAACAACATCAGGAATTAAAGCTCTATAAGGACCTTGAGCAATATTAATACAGGCATCTATCACCCAAATCATAATTGCAGCAATCAAAAGAGCTGTTAATGATGGAAGATTTAAGCCTGTCAGATTATGGAGCAATTCTGCAACACCGGCCGAATTCGGGAAAATCCACAATGCAATCGAAGCAATAATTGCACCGCCAAGCAAATAAGGACGTCGTCTGCCAAACGGTGAAATGGTTTTATCAGAAAGAGCGCCGACTAAAGGCTGGACAACCATTCCTGTAAAAGGCCCTGCAAGCCAGATTAGGCCGTAAATCAGAGGAGATGCACCTAGACTTTCTGTAACAGGCCCAGACAAAATTATTCTCATCTGCCAGGCAAACTGCAGACCGAAAAATCCAAGCGCAAAGTTTAAAAACTGCATGGCAGTAAAATTTTTTAGATTATTTTCTTCCATTATTTTCTCCCCAATAAGTAATCTCTGTGTATCTAAAATACACTTAACATAACGTATAGTCAAGCAATTTCGACTAGAAAAGGCTGTAATTTTAAGTCATTGCAGTGGTCATTTGTGTAAAAATATATTAACTATGAATTTTAACTGTGAATATGCTAAACTTTTGCCCAAGCTACGAGTTTAAGTTATCCTAAAACTGGCTTCAGACATGTTTCACAGCAGCATCAATCAAGCCTTTAAACAACGGATGCGGATGCTCTGGACGCGACTTGAATTCAGGATGGAATTGAGAAGCCACAAACCAATCGTTTTGCGGAATTTCAACAACTTCAGCAAGCATTCCGTCCGGGGACATTCCTGAAAATACCAATCCAGCATCTTCTATTTGTTTAATATATTCATTGTTAACCTCATATCTATGACGGTGTCGCTCAGAAATCTTTTCTTTTCCGTATGCTTTTGCAGCTTTGCTTCCTTTTTTCAAAATACAATCATATGCACCAAGCCGCATTGTACCGCCGTATGCCTGAACATTTTTCTGTTCAAGCATAAGGTCAATTACGGGATACTGCGCATTTTCATCAAATTCAGCAGAATTTGCACCTTTTAATCCGACAACATTTCTTGCATATTCAATAACTGCACACTGCATGCCAAGACAAAGCCCCAAAAACGGAACATTATTTTCCCTTGCGTATTTAATTACGTTAAGCTTGCCTTCAATTCCGCGAATTCCAAACCCGCCCGGAACAACAACCGCCTGAATATCTTTCATTAATTCTTTGCATTTCTTTTCATCCACGCACTCTTCCGAGTTAATCCATTTAATATCAATTGAAGCATCATTTGCATAACCGGCATGTTTTAAAGATTCTACAACTGAAATATAGGCATCTGAAAGTTTGGTATACTTTCCGGCAATTGCAACTTTAATTGTTTTTTGAGGATTTTTAATTCTTTCTACAAGTTTTTCCCATCCGCTTAAATCGGCTTTTTTGTCTTCAACTCTGAGCATATCTAAAACAACTTTCGCCATATTTTGCGCTTCTAAGGCAAGCGGAACTTCATAAATACTTTTCATGTCACGGCATTCAATAACAGCCTCCTTCGGTACAGAGCAGAAAAGCGCAAGCTTTTCTTTTTCAGTTTTCGGAATAGGTTTTGTAGTGCGGCAAACGAGAATTTCAGGCTGAATACCATAACTTCTCAAAACATTAACGCTGTGCTGTGACGGCTTTGTCTTTAGTTCACCCGAGGTTGGCAGATACGGCAAAAGCGTACAGTGAATAGAAATTGCATTGCCTATTCCGGCTTCTGTTTTAAATTGTCTGATAGCTTCTACAAACGGCAAACTTTCAATATCTCCGACTGTTCCGCCGACTTCAATAAGCTGAAAATCAGGTTTGAATTGTTTTGTTGCGCCGTTAATTCTTGATTTAATTTCGTTTGTAATATGCGGGATAACCTGCACTGTTGCTCCAAGGTAATCGCCGCGGCGTTCTTTTTTAATAACATGCTGGTAAACGCTTCCGGAGGTAACATTGTTGAGTTTGCCGAGGCTCGTATCAGTAAACCTTTCGTAATGCCCTAAATCCAAATCAGTTTCAGCACCATCATCCGTCACAAAAACTTCGCCATGCTGAAACGGGCTCATTGTACCCGGATCAACATTTATATAGGGGTCAAATTTTTGATTTATAACAGTAAAACCTCTTGCTCTCAAAAGTCTGCCCAAAGATGCGGCTATAATTCCTTTGCCTAAAGAGCTTACCACACCGCCTGTTATAAAAATATATTTTGTCATTTTATACCCCTTACTTTTAAGCTATTCTAAATAAATCTGCAGTATTTTGCAGATACCAAAAATCCCCGTTAAAATTCTTAAATAAAAAACGAAAATAGAGGGAATTCATTAATTAATTTTCGGAACTTTAAAGAAGCCGTCTTCAACTTCCGGCGCATTTGCCATAAGTTCTTCTTTTGTCTGCTCGTAAACAACTTTGTCATCGCGCATAACATTAACAAAGTCGATAACCTGCGTCATTGGTTTAACATTTGATGTATCAACTTCATTCATCTGGTCAACATATTTCAAAACATCGCCAAGCTGTTTTGTATAAAGTTCTTTCTCATCTTCTGTTAATTCAAGTCTTGCCAGTTTTGCAACATGTTCAACATCTTTAATGGTAATCATTTTTTACTCCCTTATTCTGTTTTAATGTTATCATAAACAATTTTTCTAAACCATATATATTAAATAAAGTTAAAAATTTTATTTTTCAAATAATTATGCTATAATTAAAAAAGAAAGCGGAGAGAAATCTTGGACACTAAAGAAAGACAAAACGACGAACTGGATACCCTTCTGATTTCTTTTAAGAATGCTAATGACGAAAAAAAGAAGAGGATGCTGCATCTTAAAATTGTTGAAGAGGCAATGGCTTTGGTAAAAAAAATTGCCAACACAATAGCTTTGCAGTCCGGAATTTCCAATGAAGATTTAATTCAAGTCGGCTCGTTGGGATTAATTAAAGCCATTGAGTTTTACAGGCTTGACATGAATACAAAATTCAGAACTTACGCAACTTATTTTATAAAAGGCGAAATCAAACATTATTTACGCGATAAAGCCTCTATAATTAAGGCGCCGCGTGAACTTCAGGAGCTTCTTTTCAAGATAAACACTGCAAGAAAAAAACTCTCCGAATCGGGTCTTGAACCAAATCCTGAAAAAATCGCAGAATATCTTGATTTGCCTGTTGCAAAAATCAATGAAGTTATTGAAATTGAAAAATGTAAAAGCACGCTTTCGCTTGACCAATCTTTTATGCAGGATGATGAAGATATTTCTCTGCTTGATAAAATTCCGGCCAATGATTATCAGGAATTTATGAATTCTTATGAAAACAAGATTATGTTGTCAAGCACAATCCAAAAACTTCCCCCTGAATTAAGAAAAATAATTGAACTCAGCTACTATCAGGATTTGAACCAGCGCGAGATTTCAGAAAAAATGAATATGTCGCAAATGCAGGTTTCAAGAAGATTAAAAAAAGCTTTAAGCAGAATGTATGAACTTATTAAAAATAATGGAGACTAGTATGGAAAGTTACATTGTAATTCTTATCGCAGTATTTATCTTTATTATAGGAACTGTTATCGGAAGTTTCTTAAATGTTGTTGCTCTAAGAGGATTGACCGGAGAATCAATTATTCTTCCTCCGTCTAAATGCCCTCACTGCCATAACAAATTAAAACCTTGGCATAACATTCCGATTTTATCATATTTGTTTTTAGGTGGCAAATGCGCATTTTGTAAAGAAAAAATCAGCGTTCAATACCCGATTGTTGAATTATTGACAGGAATTTTGCTCATTGCAACACTTTTAAAATTTAGTCTGTCAATTACAGCAGGATTTATATTTATTGCGCTATGCACACTTTTGGTCATGTCAGTTACAGACATCAGAGAAAAAGTTATATGCGCCGGTCATGCCTGGTTTTTAATCATAATGGGTTTACTTTACAACGGAATTCTTAGCTGGAATGCTGTCAACACAAGCCTGAATACAAAAGGATATTTCCTTTTTACAGCAAAAAACTTTTTGCATTTACCGATAACAAATGCAATTATCGGACTTATTGCCGGTGTTCTCATTATGGAAATTCTTGCAAGACTTGGATATTTATTTGCCGGAAAACGTGCTTTCGGAGTTGGAGATACTTATATTGCGGCAGGTTTGGGCGTATTCTTCGGATGGCATAATCTTCTTATAATTATTCCAATAAGCATTGCTGTTCAGCTAGCATTTGTACTTCCGGGATTTTTGAAAAAGCTTGCGGCAAAAGGAGATAATAAAACAATTGTATCTCTTATTTTATTTTTGCTTGCAGCAGGAGCATTTTCGGTATGCAATTACTCACTCGGTTTGTTCGAAAATATATGGGTCTTGCTGGCGGCATCAGCAATCCTGTTTATTCTTGGCCTATACACTTGCATCCGTATCATAAAAGGTATCAAAGAAGGCGGAGATTTATCAGTTTTTCCATTTGGCCCTGCAATGGCAATTGCAACTTTAATTTTGCTGTTCTTGATACTGAAATAGCATAAAATACAGAGCGCCTTCGCGTAGAGCGAAGAATCTTCTTAAAAAGAGTCGTGAAAAAGAAATCTAAACAGAAAGTATTTTGAGCGACTCTTTTAATATTTCTTCTGCAGAAGCATTTGAATTCAAAACTGCACCGACTTTTGAGAAAGCTGTTTTAATTTCTTCTCTGTCATAACCAAGCGAGATAAGCACCATTTGAGCATCTTCCATAGCCTGCGAATTTTGCTCAGAAGCGCTTTTAATTTCAATCGGAGCAGTGTTGTTATAATTCATTAATTTATCTTTTAATTCAATGATGATTTTTTGCGCAAGTTTTGGCCCGACGCCTTTTGCGCGGGTAAGCTCTTTGTAATTCCCCTGAATTACAAATCCTATTAATTCAGAGGACTGAAATTCATCCAGAAGTGTCAGCGCCATCTTGCTTCCGACTCCTGAAACAGAAGTCAGTATTGAAAAAATATCCCGGTCTTCTTTGTGCAAAAATCCGCACAATGCCATTTTATCTTCACGGTGAAGAAGAATTGTATAAAGTTTTCCTTCCTCACCGGTCTTTTCAACAGCCGAAAAATCTCTCGACATAACTTCAACAAGATATCCAATCCCGTTATTTTCGATAGTGAGAAAAAAACCTTTTGAAGAACTGTTTTTGCCTGCAAAAATACCTTTTATATAATCGTACATTTTATAATTCCTTTAATTTGATTTTCAAATCCGAAATTGTTCTGTCAAGTTCTTTGTTAACTTTCAATTCGTCTTTGATTTTTTCATAAGAATAGAGCATTGTTGTGTGCTTTTTGTTGAAAAATTCAGCAATGCTTTCAAAACTTTTTTCCGTGAGTTCGCGGGTTAAATAAACCGCTACATGACGGGAACCTGACACTTTTTGGTTTCTCGAGGAGCTTTTAAAATCATCAACAGAAACGCCGTAGTATTCAGCAACTGTTTTTGCCACTGTTTCAATTGTTAATTCTTTTCTTGATGCCTCGCAGTTGAGAACTTTTTTTGTAAATTCCAATGTCAAAGGAATTCCTTCGATATCAGCAAAAGCGCTTACTTTGTTAAACGCGCCTTCAAGTTCTCTTACATTTGAAACAAAATTGTTTGCAATATATTCATAAACTTCAAACGGGATATCCATTCCAACTTGTTCGCCAAGGTTTTTTAATATGGCAACACGTGTTTCAAAATCTGGCGGCGTAATATCAACCATAATTCCCATTTCAAAACGTGTGCGCAAACGCTCAGGAAGAGTCGGAATATCTTTTGGCTGGCGGTCAGAGGTTATAACAATTTGTTTATTATTGTTGTGAAGACTGTCAAAAGTATGAAAAATCTCTTCCATCGTGGCTTTTTTAGACTCAAGGAATTGAATATCATCAATCAAAAGTACGTCAATATTTCTGTATTTTTGACGGAATTTTTCCATTCGCGAAATTCTATCGTTGCATTGAATATTTTTGATAACTTCATTAAAATAATCTTCTGTTTTAATGTATCGAACGCGAAGTTTTGGCTTATTAAAAATAATATAATGCCCGATTGCTTGCATAAGGTGGGTTTTGCCGAGTCCTGACGCTCCGTAAATAAAAAGCGGATTATATTTTTTCGCGGGATTTTTTGCAACAGCCATTGCAACAGCATGTGCAAAACGGTTGTTCTCGCCGACAACGTAATTTTCAAACTTGTATTTTAAGTTAAGGTTTGAAAAAGACTGCATTTTTGCAAGATTATCCAAAACTTTTTTCTGTTCTTCATCCTCGTCGGCATGGATTGATTTTGGTTTCGCGCTTTCTTTTTTCTTTTCCTTAATATATTTTTCTGCAAACGCGGCGTCATACTGAATATCAAAGTCAACGTCATGGCCGAAATGTTTCTTCAAAGCTTCACTGATTTGTTTAAAATAATTCTGTCTGACGATTTGCGGCGCAAGCTGGTGAACTGTAATTAGCGAAAAAATATTATTATCAAATCCTACAGGCTCAATTGAATCAAACCAGGAATAAAAGGCGTGGGCGGGGATTACATCACGAAGTTCAACTTTTATCTCGCTCCAGATTTTTTTTACTTCCAAAATATCCATAAAAATATTTTACTACAAAAGTGAACACAAAGGCTTAAAGGTTTTGTAAATTTTTATTATCAGAAAGCTTATGGCCTGCCTTAAATTTCGTTTATAACATTGCCATTTTTATTCAATAAAGTATAGCTGATAACTTTTCCGTCATCATCCCAGTCAACACTTGCAAATAAACTTCCGTCTTTTCTAAAAAATTCTGAATGTTTCACAGCCGAAGGACGTAAAATTTCGTCAATCCTATAAGCACCATGCTTTCCTACCGGATGCTGGCTTTTGGTTTCAAAATCAAATGATGGAGAAAGTTTTTCCAAATATTTTTTGAAAAAATCAATTCCAGAACGCACAGGCTCTTTTCTATCTATAAATTGGACAGTTTGTTCAACATTTTCTTCCTTGGGAGGTTTTCGGCCTTTATAAATATATATTCCGGCAATTGCAGACGCTGCAATTGCTGCTGCGCCGATAAAATATTTTGTATTCTCGCTCATTTTTTCTTTAGAAGGTTTTTGAACAGGATTTTCAACTTTAACTTCGAGCACTTTCGTGTTTTCAGCTGCGGACGGAACCGTCATGAGCATGCCCGGGCGGTTTTTTGTCAAACCCGGAAAACCTATGCTGTTGTTGGTACTGTTGATTGCCACTTTTACTCCTCTGGAATTACTGTAATATTAAAAACTGAACATATATTTTTTTGCTATCTAATTTAACAATTTGTATAAAATTATTCCGCAAGAAATGCTTAAATTCAAAGATTCCACATTGTCTTTCATTTCGATTTTTAAGTCGGTTGTGGAAAGTTTTATTAATTCATCGCTCAAACCGTCAGCCTCGCTTCCAAACATTACAATGAAAGGAGACTTTACGCTGAAAGTTTTGAGAAGATTTTTTGAACGCGGAAGCGTTGCAATTTTTGTATGATTTGGAAAAGTTTTTTGCAAGTCTTTAACATTTGAAATCTGCACAACCGGAAGTTTCCAAAGACATCCGACTGCCGAGCGGACCACCTTCGGATTGTACAAATCAACACAGTCTCCGAAAAGAACAACCGCATCAGCGCCGAAAGCCGCCGCCGTTCGCAAAATTGTGCCAAGATTTCCAGCATCTTTTATGTTCTGTAAAAGAAGAACCTTCTGCGCATTTTGAATTTGTGAAATTTCAAAGAGTTTCTGCTTTGCAACTCCAACGCAATCAGGCGCGCTGTCAGTGGTTGAAATTTTCTTTAAAACAGCTTCATTTGTCAAAATAATTTTATTTTTCAGAAATTCGTATTCGGATACTTTGTCCTCACGAACAAAAACATATTCTATTTCAACTCCGCAATGAAAAGCTTCAAAAACCGGCTTAAAGCCTTCAAGCAAAAACATTCCGGAAGTTTCACGGTATTTTTTTTGTTGAAGTTTTAGGGTTTCTTTTACCAGATTGTTTGAAACGCTCGTAATCTTTTCCACTACAATACCTCAAAAGCATTTAGCCATTCTTTTTCCTGCTCGTTCAGCAGACTGAAATCTATAAGTTTTTTTTCATAGCACATGTTTGTAAAAGATTTGATTTCCCCGTTTTCAAGATAGCACGAATTCTCCAGACGGACACCAAAATGCTCTTTGTTATAAAGTCCCGGTTCAATCGTAAAACACATGTTATTTTTAATAGGAGTTTTTGCAATTTCATTTAAGCTTAAGCTAGGCGGAGCCTCATGAACATTAATTCCCAGCCCATGGCCAAGTCCGTGATTAAAAACAAAACCGTCGATTTGATTTTCGTCAAAAATCTGTCGGGCAAGCCCGTCAATTTCAAATCCGGAGGTTTCTTCAGACATTTTAAAGTTGTAAGCGTTCAGAAAAGCTTTCAGGACGGTTGTGTAGACTTGTTTTTGCAAATCCGTCGGATTTCCTTTAACAAAAACTCTTGTAATATCTGTTGCAAGTCCGCCCTCATAATATGCGCCGCAATCTATTAAAACAAGGCTTCCGTCTTTTAAAATTTCCTCTTTTGAAGATTTTGAGTAGTGAGCCAGCGCAGAATTTTGGTTGTGCGCAACAATTGATTTAAAACTCAGGTTTTTGGCGCCGAATTCATAAAAAAGTTCTTCCAGTTTTTTGGCAACGTCGTATTCTGAAATGTTATCATTTTCATTAATGAACTTTCGAATTGCGTACATTGTTTTGTCAGTCCGCGCAAAAGCTGATTTCAAATGTTCGATTTCAGCATCGGTTTTAACAGTGCGCATTGCAAGAACAGGATTTTCTTTAATCTGCCGCGCCTTCCTGCCCAAAAGAGTATAATCATAAGCGTTGATTGTAGATTTATCCACATAAACAACATCCGAAGTTATGTATTTATCAAAATTTTTTATTTTTTCGCCTGTAAAAAGCGTGTCCGTGTGTTTTGATATAAGAGCTTTCCCTGTAATTTTTGAAGAATAGGGCCTTGAAAAATCACGCTTGTTATAAAGATACGAAACATCCTCTGGATTGGTAAAAAGAATACTTTCATGAATTTGCAAAGTTTTTTGAATTTTTAAAATTTTTTCGTCCGAAGAAAGTCCGCATAAGTCTTCGCTAATATCTTCAATTACGCCAAAATCGGGCGCTGAAGTTTCAATTCCGTCTTCCTGCAAAAGTTTTACTTTAAAATGCTTCTCCATAGCCTCAACACGTGCCCGGGAATTCTTTTTTGAACAGACGCCGACAACAGCATTTGCCGGAATTTGTTTTGCCATTTCCGTTAACTGTGACTGCCCTGCAAGAAGTTTTACAACAGTGACAATCTCCGGATTAACCTCCAAATCCGCCTGAATATGATATCTTCCGTCTACAAAAAGATAAAGCCTGTCAAAACCCAGAAGCGCATCGCCGGTTGACCCTGAAAATCCGGTAAGTTTATACCTTGCATTCTCTTTTAAATCGTTATATTCAACCAGAAATTCGTTTGTAGAATTCACGAGCAGAAAATCAACTTTTTCCCGCTTCATAAATTCCCGCGCAGATGAGAGAAGCTCATTCATTAGATTTTACCTGTGACTTTGATTAAATGCCAGCCGTAATTGGTTTCAACTGTTGCCAAATCGCCGACCTCCGTATCAAAACATACATCTTCAAATTCTTTTATCATTTCGCCGCGTTCAAAATAACCCAAATCGCCGCCGTTTGCTCTTGAAGGACAAAGTGAAATCTTTTCTGCTAATTCTTCAAAAGTTTCACCTTTTTGAAGACGTTCTAGAAGGGTTTTTATTTGATCTTCCGTTTTTACGAGAATGTGGCTCGCTCTTACTTCTGTTGCCATAAATATACTCCTGTTCTTTTGTTATTATAATTTTAGCGCAAACAAGGAAAATAAAAAAGACCTTATAATTTCTTATAAAGTCTTTTTTATTATTTACTATTAATTACTTTTAATTATTCAACTTCGATAGCGCCAACCGGGCAAGCATCAGCTGCTTCTTTAACGCAGTCTTCATTATCCGCTACTGCTGCTTCGTTAACAACAGCGATATCTTCAACTGAAAATACAGCGTCGCAGATTGATTCGCAAGCGCCGCATGCTATACATGAATCATTAACTTTTACGTTCATTGTTTTTCTCCTTATTTTATTTCGACATTGTGAAATTAATTTCACAATAATATTATATAATAAAATTTTTTAATTTCAATATTAATTTTTTATAAAATCAGGTTTCTTATTCTATCTGCTATATAGTCAAAACCTGTAATTTTACCAAGATTTTCGGGTTTTACAGAGGCTCCGTAAACAATAAGTGGAACCATTTCGCGCGTATGGTCAGTTCCCGGAACAGTCGGGTCGCAGCCGTGGTCTGCTGTAATAAATAAAACATCCTCTTCTTTTAATTCAGGCAAAATTTTTGCCAGGTAGGAATCAATTTCTTCGATTGCAGAGCCGTAACCTTTTGCGTCATTTCTATGCCCGTAAAGCATATCTGTATCAACAAGATTTGTGAAAATCAAATCGAAAGCTTCTCCGCCCTCATAATCCTTGTAAGCAATTGAAGGCAAATCAAGTTCATTTTTAACAGCCTGCAGCGTAAGTTCAAGCCCTTCTTTATTTGAACCTGTATGAATTGCATGCGTAATTCCGGATTTTGAAAAAATATCTTCTATTTTGCCGATTGCAATAACCCTTCCGCCCATTTCTTTAATCTCGTTAAGCAAAGTTCTTTTCGGAACCATTGAATAATCACGTCTGTCTTTTGAAATCCTTGTCGGCTTTCCATCAATAACTTTATACGGGCGCGCAATAACGCGTGAAACATTATAATTGCCTTCATCAAGAATTTTTCTTGCTATTTCACACCATTTGTAAAGTGTTTCCAACGGGATTAAGTCCGTATCGAGCGCGATTTGAAAAACACTGTCAGCGCTTGTATAAACAATAGGGAATTTCGTTTTATGGTGTTCTTCATTTAATTTTTCAATAATTGCAGTACCGCTTGCAGGACAATTTGCAAGAATTCCGCCGCAGCCGGTTTCCGATATAAATTTTGAAACGAGCTCTTCAGGAAAACCGTCAGGAAAAGTTGCAAAAGGGGTTTCCGAAACCAAGCCGGCAATCTCCCAGTGACCGGTTGTTGTGTCTTTACCTTTTGATTTTTCTACCAGAGTTCCAAACTGTGCAGCAGGATTTTCAACCGGCGAAACACCTTTGAAATCCTGAATATTTCCAAGCCCCATTTTCTCTAAAACAGGCAGCTTTAATCCGTTATTAAATTCGCAGACATTTTTTAAGGTGTTGCACTCCGGAATATCTCCGAAAGCTTTACAATCCGGCATTGCCCCAATTCCCATACTGTCAATTACTATAATTATCGCTCTTTTCAAAATTCAACTCCTATTTCCTTTTTCCGAAGATATTTTAACATAAAAAATTCAATATGAATTATTTTGCAATTCTCACGACTACGTAGGCATTAAAATCTACTGACCCGTAAATTATTTTTGCCTGCTCATCTCCATTATCAATAAGCCGGACAAAATTAATTTCTTCCTCGCCAAAATCCTCGTTAGTTTCAACAGCCTCAAGGCTTGCAAGCATATTATGCGCCTGAAAAAGTTTCAGATAAACTTTTCCGTTTTTTTTCTCACCCATAACCTGATAATGTCCGACCGGAAGAACAGCGTCATTTTTCAATTCCAGATTCAAAGGAATTAAAAGTATCGGAAGTTCTTTTGGAATAGAAGTTAAAAAAGCGGTTTCGTTACTCTCCTGAAAAGCTTCGCCGTTTCGCAAAAGCCTGTCTTTCGGCTTTTTAGGTTTACCCTTTTTGCTTTCAAGCGCCTTGTCAAATTCTTCGTCAGTTACCGGTTTTTGTCCGTAAGCATTTTGGTCACCGAAATTGTCCCACAAATCGCCCTCAGCATAGACAGGATTGAGTGCAGCGGCAAAAAATATTAAAAAAATTATAAAAAACTTTTTCATAACTTTATTTTTAATTATTTTATTAATTTTGTAAACCTCTGTTTACACGAGACAGAAAAAAATAAATCTCTAAAACAAAAACCGCCCCTCGGAGCGGTAAAATCGGTACTAAACACGAGACATATAAAAACACACGAGTATTAACCAATATAACTTGAAAGCAAATCCTGAGACAAACCTGATAATCTGAGTTTTTGCAAAGCTCGCAATTCTGTTTGGCGAATGCATTCCTTTGTTACACCGTAAATATTGCCGATTTCTTCAAGTGTAAGTTTTGCGGCATTTCCAAGCCCGTAATGCATTTTTACAACCTCCTGCTCTCTTTCTTTCAGCGTTGAAATTACAATTGCAATGTCGTTTTTAAGGTTTTCGTATTCAACATTTGTTGAAACGCAGGCCTTTTTATCCTCAAGAATGTCTGCAACATTAAGCTCCTTGCCGTCTGCTCTTTCAAGTCCGCTTTCAATTGAAATTGTTTTTGTATATGCAGACAAAAAGGTTTCTATTTTATCAGGTTCAATATTCATTTTCTTTGCAACTTCCTGATTTTTAACCTGACAGTTATATTGTTTTTCCATCTGTGATTTAACTTTTGAAAACTTAGAAAGAGTTTCCTGAATATAAACAGGAATTTTCATGCAGTGCGATTGTTCTGAAATAGCCTTGAACATAGATTGTTTAATCCACCAGCCCGCATAAGTTGAGAATTTGTAACCTAATTTATAGTTAAATTTTTCAGCAGCAATCATCAGACCGAGATTTCCCTCCTGAATTAAATCAACAAGAGGAATTCCTGAGGAATGAATTACTTTTTTTGCAATCGTAACAACGATTCTTAAATTAGATTGAACAAGCTGCTTTTTGGCTTCTCCGTCACCTTCTTTTGCTCTTTTTGCCAGTTCGCGTTCCTGCGCAAGCGAAAGTACCGGATAAGAAGAAATTTCTCTCAAATAGTCGGTGAATTCACCATTTCCATACATTAAAACTTCATTTTTGGCGGGGTTAGATTTAACCTTCTTCATTCTGACAGGCGCATTTTTACTCATACTCTTTTAAACTCCTTATTTAAATTAGTTACACGAGAACAATTTACACTTTAATTTAAATATATACTTAGTATATACTATAATATATACTTTTTCAAGGGTTTTGTTAAGAATTATTAAATTTGGCATGCCTTTTTGTTTGTTATATAATATGAAATATTAGTAAGAGGAGGATTTATGAAAAAGAACATTATAATCACTTTAGCAATTTTACTGGTTGTGTTAATTTCATCTGCAGCAGGATTTGCCGTTGCAACAGCGACCGGAGCAGGGGCTCCGAAAGAAAAACCGTCTGATTACAAAGTCGGTATTTCTTATGACAAAGCTATGGAAAGCGACAAACCTATGGTTGCGCTTTTTTATGTTGACTGGTGCGGATATTGCTTAAAATTTATGCCGAAGTTCAAAACTTTAAGCCTTATGTATCTTGCAAGATACAACTTTGTAATGCTTGATGTTGAAAATCCTGTTAATAAAGAATTGGTTGAAGATGTCGGCTTAACCGGCTTCCCGACAGTTTACATCATCGACCCGAAGTATGATAACAGAATTCTTTTGAACAACGCCTTCTATCAGAATATGCCAAAGATGAAGACTGAACTTAACCGATATCTGAGAATCAGAGGCTTACTTGATAAAGCTAGCAAAAAATAGTTTTTTATAAGCGGGCTAAATAAAAAGCCCGCTTGTTTTATAAAACGGCAAAAAAAAGACCTTGATTTTTCAAGGCCTATCCGTTTAAATAAGAAGAGAGAGCTTTATATTTATAATAAGTATATTATTCCCAAAAAGTTGCTATTTTTTATTGCTAATATTAACAAAACGTAACATGAGAAAATAAAAGTATGAAAGACATTCAGAATTTAAAAGACGAAAGAAACGTAGATATACAAAAAGTCGGCATTAAACATCTTGAGCTGCCGCTGATAATTCAGCGCAAAAACAGCTCAAATCAGGTTGTTTATTCAAAAGCAAAAGTAAATGTTTCACTGCCGCGCGATTATAAAGGCACTCACATGTCGCGTTTTGTTGAAGTTTTAACCGAGTGGAGAAACAAAAATCTTTTAGGGGTTGATATTAAGGGATGTCTTGAAGAAATTATAAAAAGGCTTGAGGCAAAAAGCGGAGAGTTGGAATTCAGGTTCAAATATTTTATTGAAAAGCAATCTCCGGTTACGGCATTGTCTTCTCCGATGAGTTATGACTGCATTTTCAAAGGACAAATAGACAACGACGGGTATAAATTTATTTTAGGCGTCGAAGTTCCGGTCACAACGCTATGTCCATGTTCAAAAGAGATTTCAGACAACGGCGCACACAATCAGCGCGCGTTTATTCGTGTAAGAGTTTCGTATGACGAAGACAAGCACATTTGGATAGAGGATTTGGTTGATATGGTTGAGTCTTGCGCAAGCTGCCCTGTTTATCCGCTCTTGAAACGTGAGGATGAGAAGTTTGTAACTGAAAAGGCTTATTCGAACCCGAAATTTGTAGAAGATGTTTTACGTGATGTTGTTGTAAAGCTTCGCCAGGATAAAATCATCACCGAATTTGAAGTTGAATGTGAGGCTTTCGAAAGCATTCACAACCATTCTGCCTGGGCTTACCAACACGAGTGGACGTAGTCCACTCTTACACATTGGAGCTGGATTAGGAATTGACCGCTTTTATTTGGATTAGGATAAGTGTGAAGATTTTAGTTTTGTCGCTGGGAAAGATTTATGTCTTGTCACGATGACAAACTGAATACAACTGTTTTGTACGTATTGTGTTATTAGGCTTTGGAACGGGTCAAGATAGTCCACTACAACATTCGTATCCGGTAGCTTACAGAGGAATTAGGGGAGAAACTGTCCAATTAGCATGACGACGTCGGAAAGGTTGCTGACTTGACAACTCTATGTAGAGAAAATGCCTCTTAAAATAATTTTAATGCTTTGCAGAGTAAATATATTACTACGGCAAAAGCACCCCAAACACCAATCATTTGAAAAGTATGAAGATATTTATATGTGTATCCGGTTTTAATAACATCTAAGCCTTCTGTTTGAATACCATTTTGCTTAGCAAGTTCCGCTAGCCTTAACAAGACCTCATCAAAGTAAACATAGTAAATTTCAACAACTTCACCGTCTTTTTGCTCAATAATAACCTCTCTAGCCCCTCGCCCACGCCTGGAAACAACAGGCGGCCACTGAAATTTAATTTTCTTTATGGCTTCAAGGTTTATACTGACAGACGTCTTGTTCAAATAAGTAATCATTATGGAGTTTTTTGTAACTGCAAGACATTTTCCTGTGAGTTCAGGAAGTAACTTAAGCACAAAATCAATATACAGTTTAAAAAGCACGGGAAACCCTATCAAAACTCCGATAGCAAACCCGCCGCCTGCAACAATTCCTATAAAGCAGGATAAAAGCACAATCCATAATGTACCCAAAAGCAGCATTTGAATTTGCACTTTAGGAACAAATAACAGACTTAAATAATATCTTTCCATAAAACAAACCTTTCGGACTAACTTTTCAAAAGCATTCTGGCAAGAGGAGCCTCTGTTCTGCCATTGAGACTTTTGTCAATTTCTTTGAGTTTTTTAGAAATTATTTCCATCTCGTCTGTCCAGATAAAATTGTCTAACACGTATTTTTCGCCTTTAGCAAAATCGCCGTCAATTTGAATTCTTACGATTTCAGAAAGCATTTTCTTTGCTGTCGGTATCATTTTGTCAATGTTAACGTGAATTTTACCGTCTGAGGTTAATTCAATTGCGCCGTTTTCAATGAAATACTTGTTTTGCATAACTGAACGCACTCTGTGAGCCTGCGAAAGCGTTGGTTTCGATTTTAGGAAATTGTCAGCCGCAAAAGATACAAGAATTTGCAAAACCTGCTCATGAGTATACATTCCTTTTTCTTCAAGAACATCCAAAAACGCAAGAGCGCCCATATCAGCTTTGTTTTCTTCAATTATGCTTTTGTATTTGCCCAAAGCCTCTGTACCTTTGTTCGGCCCGAGCGAATGCGTGTTCTCATGCCCGATTGTAAACCAGTGGTCAGCTTCGTCAAGATAGTATTGATGCTGTTCTTTGTCCAGAACTGCATCAAGTCTTTTTTGGAGTTTTTCACGGTCTGAAATAAATCGGATTTGTCTGTGATAAACATTTCGTCTTCCGCCTCCGATTGTAAGAGAAAGTTTATCATCATTTGGAAGGTTTTCCGCTAAAGTAATTCCTGCGCGGTATGCGCCGACATCACCGGCAAGCACAACAATGTCAACGTCAACCATTGTTTGTTTTACATCTGAATTCTGTGAAATATTTTGTTCATATTCGTCATTATACGGCATGTTAGCCGCTAAATCAGGCAGAAAATCTTTTATTTTCAAAAGTGCTTCTGTTCCTTCTTTATTTACAATTCCGACGCGGCCGCCGAGAAAATCTTTCGGGAGTGCCTGAATATTATTTTCATCAAGCAGTTTTTTTAATTCTTCATTTTCAACAACACTTCCTGTCATTTCATCAGCGTAATTCTCGCGCGTAATCGTAAATTCCAGCGGCGTATCCTGCAATTCAGCCCATTTTTTGTCAGCGTAAGCATCAAGCATCGGGTCGGAAATTCTAAGAGCAATCGCTTGAAGCCTTAAGTATTCATTAAAAGATTTGTTTGTAGAAGTTTCAGCCGCAGCCTCTAATTTTTCGGCAACCAGTCTGAATTCTTCACTGAAATAATCAACGTAATCTTTTGCAACAAGCTCATCATTCTGACGCAAAACAACAGAACGCTGATTAAGAATTTTTCTGACTTCTTCAGTTTTATTTTCTTTAAGCATCTTAATAAGAATTTTGTGAAACTCTTCTTTTGACAAATCTTCGGGATATAAACCTTTTCCCGGAAGTTCTTCAATGCCTTTTGCCAGATTTATTTTCGTAGATTCTCTGTCAATTGCGCACATACCATGCTGAGCATCAAAAAGAATTCTTGTAAGCTCCGCAAGTTCGTTGCCTTTAAGAATTTCTTCACGTAAATACTCATAAAAAGCAATATTTTTCTTATTATCAAGCTGATAATTAATTTTTTGAATAAAAAAAGCGGCTTTAACTAAATTTTTCAGAGCCTTTTTATCACCTTCCGCGAGCGCAAGATATTCAGGCGCATCAACATCCAAGAATTTTTTTGTTATTAAATATTCTTTATCTGTTCGTTTTTTTAATTCTTCAAGTGAATAATTAAGTTCAAAAGTTTCCATTTCTCTCTCCAGTGCTTTTTTACATATTAAGTATATCACTTTTTGAACAAAAAGTAAAATTTATTTGTGATAAGTTTCGCCTTTGATTATCTTAAAAGCACGATATATCTGCTCGGTAAGGATTAGCCTTGCAAACTGATGAAGGAAGGTCATTTTAGAAAGACTTAGTTTAAAATCAGCACGGTCAGATATAATTTTAGAAAGTCCGCAGGAAGACCCGATTACAAATATAATTTCACCAAAGCCTTCATTGGTCAAATCCGAAATCTTTCTTGCAAAATCTTCTGAGGATAACATTTTCCCGCCGATTTCAAGTGTTATAACATAGGATTGCGGCTTGATATATGCAAGAAGCTTTTGCGCTTCCTCATCAAGTGCTTTTTGAATTAAATTTTCATCTCTTATTTCAACCGGCTGCAATTCAATGATTTCGAAGTTTGCATAAGGAGTCAGCCGTTTTTGAAATTCCAAAATTCCTTCTTTTAAAAACTTTTCTTTCAGCTTTCCTAGCGCAAGAACTTTTATATGCATAATTGTTTAATTCCCTGATTTCTCAACATAAACAGAAGTAGACGGGAAGGCAAAATCAAGCCCTTCTGCGCGGAAACGTTTGACAACTTCAAGAATTACACCTGATTTTATTTTCATTAATTCATTATAAGACTTTGTTTTTGCGTACGCTATGCATTTAATATTAATTGAGCTGTCCGCAAGTGTATCCAAAAATACAACATAGTCAGAGTGGATATCTTTGTTTGAGCCAAGAATTTCTTCTACAATTTTAATTGCTCTTTCAAGCATTTCATCCGAAGTATCATAAGTCAGCGTAAAAACTTCAACAATTCTACGTTTTTTAGCACGTGAAATGTTACAAATATTTCCAGTAGCAACGCTGCTGTTAGGAACTATATATAAAAAGTTATCAAGAGTTCTGATTTTCGTGGAACGGATATTAACATCTTCAACAGTGCCTTCGACCCCGTTTGCAATAATATAATCCCCAATTTTATAAGCTTTATCGCTGAATATTGCAAGCGTTCCGAAAATATTTGAGATTGTAGCGTTTGCCGCAAAGCCGACAGCCAAACCGGTGATTCCAAAACCGGTAATCAAGGAAGAAACTGAATACCCATGGCTTTGCAAGAAGGAGGCAACTATGAAAAACACAATTAAAAATTTCAGAATTTTGTCCAAAATTGGAACAAATTGGGTTAACTGGCTGCTTCCATCTTTATTTATAATATGATTTTTGAGTTTTTCACCCATCATATCAACAGCTTTAAACAAGACGGCAATCAATAAAAGGTTTATTATTGCTCCAAAAATTAAATCAAAATGAGTTGATTCAAGAAGTCTGTTAAATTTCTCTAAATGTTCAATTATTGTATCCATAAAATCCATATAAAATATCCCTATTATTTTTCAACACAAGGATAACACAAAAATAAAAAAGTCTTCATGCAATGTTGATTAGTTTAAAAAATTTATTTATAATAAATATAAGTTATTTGGGTAAAATCGCAGGAGCTTATGAGTAAAGATTTTAATTATAAAGATTTTGTTGACCAATTAAGGTTTCAGGTAAGAGGGGTAATTCCGGAAAAACACAAAGATTCCGTAATCTACGTGCGTTATATGGTTTATCAAATGTCAATTCTTGCCGCAGAAGAACTTTATAATGATGAAAATATTAATGAAGCAAACTGCAAATACATAACTCAAGTTATCGCAGAATGGACATTTCACAAAACAATTGACATGATTAGCTGCAATATTCCAAACGAATATCACGAAGCGATTTTGCATAAAATAAATCATGAAATCTTCAAATTGTTAGTAACTGTAGATGACGCTGGCAAACCTGAAGTTATAAACAATGTCGAAAAACTTGTCAATAAAACGTACAAAAAAGCACTGTTTATGCTTTTTGAGAAAAAGCGCATTAACAAATCAACTTACAATAAAGCACTTAAGCAGTCAAATATTAATGAAATGTCAGCAGAACAAAGTGAAGATGTTTATACTATACCTGTTTCGATATGGGATGTTTTAAAAGTCCATCCGTATATTACACTTGCTTATTTGTTTGCATTGACTGTTATTTTTGCTACAATGCTATGTTCTTTCTTTAAAGGGGATTTTTCAATTGGAATAGCTGTCTTAATATTGTTTGCATTGTTTTTATTCAGGTTTTTAACAAGAGAATCCGAAATTACAATTACGCTTCCCGAAAATAAGTAATTCCAGCCGTCATACACCCGTACGATTTATTGTTACAAAGTTGTCACAAATCTTAATTTAGATTATAATATTTCCCGTGAATCAACTAAGTAAGGAGATATTATGTTGAAAAAATTATTTTCATCCAAAACAATGGCCGCTCTTTTTGCTGCATTGTTTTGCGCAGTTTCGCCTGCTTTTGCAAGCGAAGCAGATTTGGTTGTTCCGAGTATTAAAGATGCAAATCCCGATTTCTTTAATTATCTGCTTATCGGAATTGCAATTTCAGTCATTGGCCTTGTCTTCGGCTTCATTGAATTCTTAAGAATTAAAAAGCTTGACGTTCACACTGCTATGGCTGAAGTCGGAAACACAATTTTTGAAACCTGTAAAACTTACCTTATCCAACAAGGCAAGTTTTTACTTGTACTGGAAGTATTAATCGGTCTTTGTATCGCATTTTACTTCGGTTACCTGCAGAATATGCCGCTGAAAAATGTATTAATTATTTTGGCTTGGTCTGTAATCGGTATTTTAGGTTCTTACGCTGTAGCGTGGTTCGGCATCAGAATGAACACGCTTGCAAACGCAAGAACAGCTTTCGTATCTTTAAAGGGCAATCCGCTGAATATTTTAAACATTCCGTTGAAAGCCGGTATGTCAATCGGAGTCTGCCTTGTTTCAGTTGAATTGATTTTGATGTTAACAATTCTATTGTTCGTTCCTGGCGAAATAGCCGGAGCCTGCTTTATCGGTTTTGCAATTGGTGAATCTCTCGGGGCTTCTGCTCTTCGTGTTGCAGGCGGTATCTTTACAAAAATCGCGGATATCGGTTCAGACCTGATGAAAATTCAGTTCGGTATCAAAGAAGACGACCCGAGAAACCCGGGTGTTATTGCCGACTGCACAGGCGACAACGCCGGCGACTCTGTAGGTCCGACGGCTGACGGTTTTGAAACTTACGGTGTAACAGGTGTTGCTCTTGTTTCATTTATTCTTCTTGCAGTTGCAGGCGAAGGAAATCAGGTTCAATTATTAACCTGGATTTTCGTAATGAGATTTTTGATGATTGTTACATCTGTCGTTGCATACTGGATTAACGGTGTTGCTGACAAAATCTATGCAGCAAAAACTGAAAAATTCGATTTTGAAAAACCGTTAACAAACCTTGTTTGGTTAACATCTATTTTGTCAATCATTATGACTTTCGGCGTAAGCCACTGGTTATTGGCAGATATGGGCAATAATTTATGGCTTGTACTTTCAATAATTATTTCTTGCGGAACTTTAGGCGCTGCCTTAATTCCGGAATTCACAAAAATCTTCACTTCACCAAAAGCTAAACACACCGAAGAAGTTGTTACAGCTTCACGTGAAGGTGGAGCTTCATTAACAATCCTTTCAGGTATCGTTGCAGGCAACTTCTCAGCTTTCTGGATTGGTATGGTAATCGTTCTTTTGATGGGACTTGCTTATGTTGCTTCAATTTATATTCCTGAAGAAGTTATGATTTATCCGTCAGTATTCGCTTTCGGTCTTGTAGCCTTCGGATTTTTGGGAATGGGACCTGTTACAATTGCGGTTGACTCTTACGGACCTGTAACAGACAATGCTCAATCAGTTTACGAATTGTCGTTGATTGAAGAAGTCCCGAATGTTTCGGAAGAAATCGAAAAAGAATACGGTTTCAAACCTGATTTTGAAAACGCTAAAAAATACTTGGAAGAAAACGACGGCGCCGGAAACACCTTCAAAGCAACATCAAAACCGGTTCTTATCGGAACAGCTGTTGTCGGTGCTACAACAATGATTTTCTCTTTGATTTTGGTTATCAAATCAACTTTGGGAATTGAACCTGAAATGATTTTGAATATGCTTAATCCTTACACACTTCTTGGTTTGTTATCAGGCGGTGCTGTAATTTACTGGTTCAGCGGCGCTTCAATGCAGGCTGTAACAACCGGTGCATATTCAGCAACCGAATACATTAAAGACAATATCAAACTCGGCGATGCTGACTGCAAAAGCGCAAATGTTGCAAATTCAAAAGAAGTTGTAAAAATCTGTACCCAGTACGCTCAAAAAGGTATGATAAATATCTTTATTGCATTGTTTGCCTTTGCTCTTGCATTTGCATGCCTTTCAGCACCGTCAGGTTTAACTTCAGCACCTGTAGCATTCTTCGTAAGCTACCTGATTGCAATTGCAGTATTTGGACTTTTCCAGGCTGTATTTATGGCAAACGCAGGCGGCTGCTGGGACAATGCTAAGAAAATAGTTGAAGTTGATTTACAGGAAAAAGGAACTCCGCTTCATGAAGCAACAGTTGTCGGCGACACAGTCGGCGACCCGTTCAAAGACACCTCTTCTGTTGCAATGAACCCGATTATCAAATTCACAACATTGTTCGGACTTCTTGCAATGGAAATCGCAATTTCTGAAGCTTTCAGAGATATTGCGCCGATTGCAGGCTGGGTATTCTTAATCATTGCATTGATATTCGTTGTTCGTTCCTTCTATGCAATGAGAATTCCGACTAAATCAGAAAAATAAAATAGGGAAATGAGTATTATCTCATATAATAAGCGTTCGGACGAAAGACCGGACGCTTTTATTTTAACATTTTAAAATATTCACTGTTTTTATAGTTCAATAATTTTTTTTATGATAAAATTAAAATAAAGATTATATAGCCGTTTGATTTTTAGTAAATACCCGCGGCAAGAGACAAAAGGAAGTAAAAACATGAGTTTAACAGTATATTTAGGGATTGACGTTGGTTCAGTAACGACCAAATTAGCTTTAGTTGATGAAAAAGGAAAATATGTAGACAGCTACATGCTTAGAACTGCAGGAAAACCTGTTATGGCAGTTCAAAAAGGGTTAAAAGAACTATATGCTAAAAAATTAACTGACTATAATGTAATGGGCGTTGGAACCACCGGCTCAGGAAGAAACCTTGCAGGCGCGCTGGTTGGTGCTGATATAATAAAGAACGAAATTACAGCTCATGCCGTTGCCGCAAGTATAAATGTTCCGGGCGTTCAAACAATTCTTGAAATCGGAGGCCAGGACAGTAAAATTATTATTCTTCGCGACGGTATAGTAACAGACTTTGCAATGAACACTGTTTGTGCGGCAGGAACAGGAAGCTTTCTCGACCAGCAGGCAAACAGACTTAATGTTCCAATTCAGGACTTTGGCGCAACCGCATTAAAATCCACAAATCCCGCCCGTATTGCAGGCCGCTGCGGGGTTTTTGCAGAAAGCGATTTGATTCACAAGCAACAGCTTGGTTATCCTGTAGAAGATTTGTTATACGGACTTTGCCAGGCACTTGTCAGAAATTATCTGTCAAACCTTGCACTCGGGAAAGAACTTTTACCGGTATTTTCATTCCAGGGCGGTGTTGCAACAAACTTAGGCATGGTAAAAGCGTTTGAAGAAGCACTCGGACACAAAGTTGTTGTTCCAGAAAATCATCAGACTATGGGGGCAATTGGAGCAGCGCTTCTTGCAATGGAAAATCACCAATATACAGACGCTCAAACAAAATTCAAAGGTTGGGAAGTCGGTGATATGCATTTCCATTCAATAACCTGCGAGTGCAACGGCTGCTCAAACAATTGTGAAGTCATTACAATTCTTGAAGGTGAAGGAGAAATTCCTCATTACGACAAGATTAAAGATATCAAAGGCAACATAATTGCACGCTGGGGCGGCACCTGCGGAAGATGGGATATTACAAACTAGCGTCTTTTTGATAGATATATAATATGAATTTTTGTAAATATTTGTAAAATTTTACGACATTTTAGCAATTATATCAGGAATATATACTTTATATGTATATATTGAGGATTTATAATGGCTGAAATTAAAGTAACTACAGGTCAAGGCGTAACACAGGCCATCGCAAGTAATTTGGGGATGTCCGGTGCAGACGTTAAAAAAGTTAAGCTTTCTGTCTGGCAGGAGGTTATGAAACTTGTTGACCAAAATAATACTCAGCAGGCAGAACAAAATAAATCTCCTACATTTACCGGTACCAATGATGTAAACAAAATTGGAGACAAATCTTCATATAAGTCAAATTTTCTTGTTCATCCAGAGCAGGTAATGCAGATTGATGACAGCATTATGGGCAAAATCAAACAGCTTTTGACCGGAAAAGCTGCAGAAACCACTCCGACAAATGCTGTTTCTAAAACCACTACTGCAAACACACCTGCAAAAGCTTCTGACGCCTCAAAAGCTGCAACTCCGACTCTAAGGTCAAGCGCAAGCGAAGCCAATATCGTTGCAGAGACTCCTTTGGAAGGCAGCGTTGAAACAGGTAAAGCCGCAGATACCTTGTTTAACAAAATGGGAATGATGGAGGATGTAAAAATCTCAGTAATTTCAGACGAAACCAGCGCATTAATGAGCAAGAAAAACAGAACTCCTGAAGAAACCCAGAAAATGCTTGGTGAATTGCATGACGGCATGAAAAAGCTTGGCAATTCAATGACAAAATATATTGACTCAGAATTTGGCGACGGAAGCGGAAAGATAAGCTCCGAGGCATTTTTAAAATGGCAGGAAGCCGGAAGAAATGAGACAATGAAAGCTTCAGGCCTGACTGTCACAGACGCAGACAAAGAACAATTTGCAAAAGACGATATGGTTATGTTCAATCGTTTAGACTTGAATAAAGACGGCAAAATTGATAATGAAGAAATGAGTGCCTTCTATCTTGCAATGGATTTTGATGAAAAAGGGCGTTCCGACGGGGCAATTGATAGCATTACATACGGCGCAGTGGGACATTTTACAAGTGACCCTAACGAAAACAATCTTGATGCAAAATTAAAATACGCATACGGCGCTTTATATGACAAACAGCCTGCAGAATAAAGCGGTTTTGTGATATCATTATGTTATGGAGAATTTAAAATCAAATCTGGAAAATCAGCGTACAAAATACAGGGAATATTTTACTAAATCAGTTGCTGAAATTCAAAAACGTATTGATAAAATTAAGCCTTTAGACGTGCAGGAAGATATTTTTGCAGATTTCGACGCTGAAAGCTCCGGTAAAAAATGGCAAACCGAAGTTTTACAAATGCTTGAAAATGATATTTCAAAAGACATCTATTTGAAATTCAGAGAAATCCTAAGCAAACGCTCAAACTACACCTGCAGTGGCTGTGCAACCTGCTGCAATCTTGCTTGCAGCGAATTTTCGACTGAAGAACTTAAGCACCGCGCCCAAAACGGTGATAACTTTGCAAAGCAGTTTTTAAGCGTCTTTGTTCCTTATTCTTCAAGAGAAGAAGCCCGGAAAGTTTATCCACAATACATTGAACTTTTAGAACAAACCAAAGAAGATGAGGTTTACTTTTACCATTGCCCGAAACTTACAGAAGACAAAAGATGTTCGGATTACGAAAACCGTCCTCAAATTTGCAGGGACTTTCCGGACAATCCATTGACTCTTTTACCTGCCTCCTGCGGGTTTTGCGGGTGGAAAAAAGAAAATGAAGAAATGACGCTTTTACTTCATGCTATGATTGAGATTGTGGAATACTATACAGAGAAAGTGAAAGGTGAAAAGTGAGAAGTGAAATGTCCGTTACGTTTTTCGGGCGGCTCCAATATACCAGAGCCATAAATTCTATATATACAGAAATTAGTAAAATTTTCACAATAATAACATTAAGGTAAAGGCCTTTTCACTTTTCACCCATAATCCACCAACCCAAAGAGGAATTATGAAAATACTATCAGGACTAACTTTAGCAGAAATAGAAAAAATAACAGACGAACTTCACGCATCAAAATTCAGAGCGCGCCAAATTCATAACTGGATTTACTTAAAATCAGTCAAAAATATAGATGATATGACAGATTTATCCGTAAAATTCAGGGAAGAACTAAAAAAAGCTGCAGTTGTTTCTGATGTAAAAATAAAGGTTAAACAGGTAAGTTCTGACGGAACAATAAAATATTTGATTGAATTTCCTGACGGAGAATGCGTAGAAACAGTGTTAATGCGTTTTGACAACCGCGCAAACCTCACGGCATGCGTAAGTTCACAAATCGGATGCGCTGTAAACTGTTCATTTTGTGCAACAGGAAAACGCGGTTTTATCAGAAACATGACTTACAAAGAAATCGTTGAACAGGTTTTAACAATACAAAGAGATACAGGGCTTAAAGTTACAAATATCGTTTTCATGGGTCAGGGCGAACCTCTTTTAAACCTTGATAACGTCAGAAAAGCAATGGAAATCTTTAACGAAAACTTCCAAATCGGAGCACGCCGCCTGACTGTTTCTACAAGCGGAATTATTCCGGGTATTTACAAACTTGCCGAAAATGATATGCAATCAACATTAGCAATATCTTTGCACGCACCAAATCACGAAATCAGACGGAAATTAATGCCGATTGAAGACAAATACAACATGTCGGATTTAAAAACCGCTCTAAAAAAATACGTTGAAAAAACAGGACGTCGAATTACTATTGAGTATCTTCTTGCAAAAGACCTGAACGACACGCCTCAAGCAGCAAAAGAACTTGCCGAATATCTTTCTGATATCAAATGCAACGTAAATTTAATTCCGTATAATCCGACAGCCAAAAACGACTATCAACGCCCTTCAAACAACACAATCCAGAAGTTTAAGTATCTGCTTGAGCATTCCGGAAAGAAAGTAACAATAAGACTGGAACGCGGTGCAGATATTGATGCGGCATGCGGGCAATTAAGAGGAAAAGTCGAATGAAAGCACTGATTCAAAGGGTTAAAAAAGCCTCTGTCACCATTGACGGAGAATTGTATTCTGAAATAAATGCAGGACTTCTTGTGTTTCTCGGAGTAACAAAAGAAGACGGGAAAGAAAATTCAGCAAAACTCGCTGAAAAAATTCTTAAACTGAGGATTTTTGAAGATGATAATGACAAAATGAATTTGTCTGTAGAGGATATTAAAGGTGAAATTCTTGTTGTATCACAATTTACGCTGTGCGCAGATTGCAAAAAAGGCACCCGCCCGAGTTTTGACAGCGCTGCCGCTCCTGATAAAGCCGTTGAACTTTATGAAGATTTTGTATCTCAGCTCAGGTTAGCCGGCACCCGCGTAAAAACCGGTAAATTCAGGGCTATGATGGAGGTTTCACTCATAAACGACGGCCCTGTAACGATTTTCGCTGAAAAATAACAGCACCTCTTGCAAATATTTTGCTTTTATGCTATTATAATTATATTAAGTATATTGATATTTATATTATTACCGAGGAGTAATTAATTTTTAAATCGATTTTTATTATGCAATTATTTTTTCAATTAAGAGGCTTTTAATATGTATGTAAACAAGTGCGTTAAGTGCGGTCGTGAATTCGAAACGAAGAACCCCAAAAGAGTAATTTGTCCTGATTGTCTGTACCCTGACAAAAAAATGATGATAACATCCCCGTCAGAACCGGGCAGTGACGCTTCAGCTCCAAAACCGTTACAGCCGGAAGGCGAACAGGTTTTGAGAAGTTATTCAACTGAAGACAAACCACAATTCTACAGCAGTTATTCAAGCGGCGGAAATGACAATCAAAATTACAGACGCCCGCAACAGCGCAACTACAATAATCAAGGCGGTTACAGAAGGGATAATAACCGTCAGGGTTATAATAGAAATAATAATCAAGGCGGCTACAATCGTGATAGCAGACGCAGCGGTTATAACAACCAAAGAACCCAGCAAGGCGGTTATAACAGAAATAATAATTTCCAAAACAAACGCCCGCAGGGAAATAACAGATTTAACAACAGACGTCCGGGTGGTAACAGGCCGAAAGCTCCAAAACAGCTTTTAGTAAGCAAGGATCAGCTTGAACAAATTGAATTGCTCTATAAATCCATGCTTCCGCTTCCAAATCCGGATGCACATGAAGTTATCGGGGAAAAAATCGGATTGGAGCCAAGAAAAGTATTTTTTGGTATCAATTTAGTACGTCAAAAGCTTATGCTTCCGAAACTTCCATTCCCGAAACGCAAACTGGCTATTTCACCTGACCAGCTTTTTGCAATCAAAAACCTTTATGAACCTTTACTGCCGCTTCCTCCTATCGGCTGTCATAAAATTATAGCAGCGCAGTTAAAAATGGATGAATGGCGTGTCCATGTCGGTATCGGCTTAATCCGTTCTCAAATGGGTTTGCAAAGATGGAATCAGGACAGGGTTGATGCACCTGAAGAATTTAAAAAACAAGCAGAGGAAGCAAAAGCGACAGAAGCTGCAAATGCAGAAACCAAGACCGCTGAACCTGAAGCCGAAAAGCCTAAACGCGGAAGAAAACCTAAAAAAGTTGAGGAAGAAGAAACCGCTGAGTCATGAGCAAATTTATTTCAGTAGGAAAAGTTCTTAATTTTCATGGAATCCAGGGTGAAGCAAAAGTTGGATTTTCAAAAAATCAGGAAGAATTTTTTTGCGGACTTAAAAAGGTTTTTGTTCAATTTGAAAATAGTTATAAGCCATTAAAAATAAAAAAGTTAAGGCTTAACAAGAATTTTGCAATTGTAAAATTCGAAGGCATAAACTCAATTGATGAACTTCTTGAATACAAAGGCTGTGTGCTTTTTGTCGAAGAGGAAACCATTCGGCAGTCCTTGTCAGAAGATGAATTTTTGATTGACGAACTTGTCGGACTTGATGTTGTCGATGAAAACAGTAAAAAACTCGGCTTTATTGTAGGAGTTTCAAACAATGGTGCAAATGATTTGCTTTCAGTAAAAACAAACTCAAAAAACATTTCTCTTGTGCCTTTTGTAAAAGCCATAGTCACTGATGTAAGTTTAAAAGACAAAAAAGTTACAATTAAAAATATAGAAGGACTTCTGGAATGAGATTTGATGTATTGACTCTTTTTCCGGAAATGATTGAAACGCATTGCAACTACAGTATATTAAAGCGTGCGGTTGCGGCCGGTGTAATTGAAGTAAATACTGTTAATCCGCGGGATTTTACACTCGACAAGCACAGAAAAGTTGATGACACCCCTTACGGAGGCGGGGCAGGAATGGTTTTAATGCCTCAGCCTTATGTTGATGCCTATGAGAGCGTAAAACAACTTGAAAATTCAGTAACAATAATGCTTTCACCGCAGGGCGAGCCTTTGAAGGAAAATGTAGTTAAAGAACTTGCAAAATTTGACCAGATTATATGCCTTTGCGGACACTACGAGGGATTTGACGAAAGAATACGTGATATAATTAAACCACGTGAAATTTCACTTGGCGATTTTGTGTTGACCGGCGGAGAACTTCCTGCATTATGCGTAATTGACGCTGTCAGCCGCAAAATTGAAGGAACGCTTGGTAAAATCGAAAGTGCCGAAGATGACAGTTTTTCAGACGGGCTTCTGGAATATCCGCAGTATACAAGACCACGCGAATACAGGGGATTAAAAGTTCCGGAGGTGCTTTTGAACGGAAACCACAAAGATATAAACGAATTTCGCCAGGCAGAAAGAATTAAAAGAACACGCCTAAAACGTCCCGATTTGTTGGACAGTAAATAATTTTTACGCTATCTTAAAATTATGAAAATTACGCTTTTACCTCAAACGGCTGTAACCTTTGGCGGCAAACGAAATCCAGATCATAATTTTGAAAATTTTTGCGAATTTTTTAATAAAAATGACGGTGAAAAAATAATGAGACAGGCTATTTCACCAGAACTAAAAGCCGGAGAGGGATTTTTGAGTAAAGTCTATTCAATTCCGGAAAATGACGCATTTATGCTTCGCGTGAATAAATTTGAACAAAATCCGCTTAAGACAATTAACCTTATAAAAACAAAAGATTATTTCCCTAACCTGAATTTAGGTCAACCTATAGCAAGACTCAACCCTCATGCGGAAATTCTAATAAAACAGGAAGGGCTTCCATGCGGAATCAAGCATATTGACAGTAACAACTGCTCAAATGTTTTTAAAGAGGATGTCGAGCCTTTTATTGCTTATCTCAAAAAAGCAGCGTCCTTTCCTCAATTTGCTTACGACGAATTTGAAAAGGAAATCAAAATTATTCATAAAAATTCGCATATGTTCGACTTTGTAAACTCGCAAAATGTCCTCTTTGACGAGAAAGCCGCTTCTTTTAATGTAGTTGATATAATTAAGCGCGGCTGGACAAAATTCAATAATTGCGACCTGGTAATGCCAATGGCGCTTTTGGATTTTCAAAATTATTCGCGTATAAATAATTTTGCCAATAATATACAAAAAGCTGAAATAAAAGATTTGTCAGTCCAAATTATCAAAAAAACAAACAATGCATATTATAAAAACAACAAAATTTCTCCAAATTTGTTACTTGATTTTTACGCAAATTTTATAGGGATTAAAAATGGGCGTTGGATTACAAAAGAATATTTTAAAATGAAAAAGATTATCAAAACTATTTTTGTTAATGTAGCAAAAACAAAAAACAATCTTCATTTTTAATAAAGTTCCATTCTTAATAAAAATTTAACTATTTGCATTGGCACATAAAATATGTTATTTATAAAAGGTGTTAGTTTATTTGTAATATTAGGTTATAGATATGGGCAAGAGAGAAATAATAAGCGAACAAAGAAAATTCAATTATGGAGCCCTATTTGGGAGTTGGCTATGGGGCTTTTGTAATAGAATAAAACATTGGACTGTTTACACAGGATTTGTAATGTTTATATTATCATTTACCAGCGTTCCGTATATGGGAATTGCGAGTATAATTTTAGCAATTTACATGGGATTCATAGGAAGCGACCTGGCATATAATTATTCTGATGCATATTATGCAACGGCAAAAGAATTTGCCAGAGCTCAAAAACGTTGGGCAATTATATTTGGTCTTCTTCTTGTCGGACTAATTATTGCAGCATTTGTTTGCTCAAAAATATATGGTCAGCAAAAAGTTATGGATTTCTTAAAACTAATTTTCTGGAAGGTCTAAATAACTTTATTCAAGAAGTTATTTCTGTAGGAACTTTGTTGTTCCTAACCCAAGTCCGTCTTTGATAAAACTTAGTCCAGAATATGCAGCAAGAGCAATTGCACTTCCGCAGGCAAGTTTTTTGCCTTTGGCAAGAAGTGCTGTTGCACTTAATGCTAATGGCACAACATCATTACAAAGCATAGAACATACTCCGGAAAAATATCCGATGGCTGAATTGAAGAAGGAAAGCATGTTACTTCCCAGATGATATTTAAAAACTTTATCTTTAACTTCGCTTTTTAAAAGACTCGGCGAGTCCAGACGCTGAGAATTTTCAAATAAATCCATGCTCACATTTGCGTCATTTGTTGAAGATGTTACATCAGCTTGAAGTTTTCCAATAGTATGAGCATCACGCGCAATAAAATACAACGCGGCGGCTCCTGCCGTTTTTGCAAGATATTTTCCGTAATTATTTTTTACTGCACTAATAATATTCATAATTTAGGCCTTTATTTCTTTGAAGAGCTTTCCGGAACTTCAAATTCCTTTTCAACTACTTTCCCTGACATTTTGAGTAAGATATTTGTTGCCTGAGCCGCATCCTGACCGTAACCTGAGGTTGAATTCTGCATTTTCTTCAGAACCCCGATTGTGTAATCATCTCCGGTGCAGGTTCTTGAATCAAGCATGCTTAAAGCAAGAAATCTTATTTGCTGTGAAGGGTCTTGAAGCATTTTATTTACAAGAGCAGTTAATGCCGGGTCGTCTTTTCGGCTGTCATCTTCCTGAAGTCTTGCTACAACTTCTTTCGCGCCCATCATACGGACTTCTTTATCCTGGCTGTTTAGATAATTTTCAAGGTTCTTGATATAATCATCGCTTAATTCAACAATTTTTCTTTTTTCTGTTTTCTTATTTTCTTCCTTTTTTTCTGTTTTTGAAGTTTCTGATGATGTTGTTTTATTAGTTGAATCAGTTAAAGTTTTTGCAGTATTTTTATCGCCTTCAACCGGATTTTGCGGAGAGTTGATATTATTATTTACGACCGCGTTTCCGCCTTGAGCCGTAATATTTCCGCCGCCTTGCGGCAAGCCATACTGCTGGGTGTAATAGTTCTGCGGATAGGCTATTCCCGGTAAACTTTGTGAGGCGGGTGCACTTCCGGTCGGGTTTATATTCGGAATACCGACTGAAGGGTTATAAATCTGGATATTTACACCGGCATAACTTGGCGGTGCCGCAGTTTGTGTCTGCGGAGCTGTAGCAAAATTCTGCTGAGCCGGTTGTGCCTGAGGCTGCACAAGCTGTGGCTGAAGATGACTTTGCTGTTGATTCATGGTCTGAATTTGTTGATTTCCCTGATTTTGAACTGATGTCATAACACTACCTTTTCATAAATACTTATATATAAAAAGTATTTTTCTTCAAATTTATTGCTTATATTTTTAAAACTTTAAGAAATGTTAAAGTGTTTATTACAATTAACAATTTTGCATATAATTAAAATATGGGAAGTTATGAAGAAACTTATTTAGCAAGGCGGCCTCAGGAACTTTGTCATATGTGCGGAAGATGCTGCCGTGTGGTAACTACACAGAAACCGTATAAGGATTTAAAAAGACTCGCCGAACTTGGTGATGCAATGGCATGCGAGTTTTTAAAAATATTTGAACCTTACCCCTCAATTGGAGCTGCGCGGGAGGTTGATAGAGAACTTGTTGATAATATTATTGAAAGGTTAAGCCTTGATGGCAATTTCAATGAAGAAGATACGACCTTTTACAGATGTAAATATCTTTTAGAAGATAATTTATGCTCAATATACGAAGAACGTCCCGTATTATGCCGCCACTGCCCGAGCACACCCTGGTCAATTGTTCCGCCCGGATGCGGTTTTGAAGGCTGGCTGTTCCTCGAGCGCGAAAGAGCCAAAGAAAAAATCCGCCGCTCCAAAGAGGAGCTTCTTGAACTTAAGCTTTTAAAAAAGCGCAAAGTTGATGAAGCTATCCTCAAAAGAATTGAAGCAGTTGAGCATAAAATAAATACCTCAATCGAATTGTACAAAAAATACGGCTCTTACGATTGGTAAATCCGGTTATGCTCCTGCTTTTACAAGCTTTGCGCGGTAAAATTCTGTGTTTATATTTAGTTTTACGCCAATATCTAGAAGCATATTTACAAACTTCTTATCGCTTGAGCGTGATGAGCCTTTGCTAACCTCAATAATTTCTCCGATTTTATGATAAATCTTTGAGTAATAAATATTCTGAGCTTCGGAAATATCAACTTCAAGCTCGAGCTTTTCAACATAGTCAAACAATTCTAAAACAACATCTGCCTGCTGAATTTCAAAACTGTAGGCAAGCCGGTTAATATTTTGAACAATTTTCTTTCCGAATATAGCGTTTGAAGTTTGTTTATCAAGTTTTATTCCCATTTTTCTGGCTTCAAAGTTTATATCAGACGCTTCCTGCAAAATAGAAGGGTCCATAAAGCCTGCCGAATGTTTAATCAGTTCGTTAAACTTACGGCTGAGGGCATATTCTGCTGCAATTTTAAATTCGTCCGGAATTGCAAGACCAAGCGACTGCATATGATAAATTGAGCTTTTGCCTTCATCGTACATGTCCTGATAAATCTGAGCAAAACGCTGCATTTTGCCTTTGAGAAGTCTTTGAAGAATTTTTCTTCTTTCTTCAATAAATATGTCTTTAAGCGTAAAGTAATCTTTGCCGAAATATTCATCCAAAGCTCTGATAATTTCAGTCAACGGATTAAGCATAAATGTTTTAATAAGCTCTGCTTTCATTTTGTTATATTCGCTGTCATCAGAATATTCTTTAATTGCACAATGGAAGTCGCCGCCGGAATATTGCATTAGGGCAAAAACTAAATTTGATTTTTGAAGAGTTATCATTGACTGAATTTCAATGTGTCCGATTACAAGATTTGACGAACCTTTTTGAACTTTTTGATAATCGTCGCGCTTAATCATGTAACAATACACATTTTCTTCATCTTCAAAATCTTCATACAAAGATGAAATCGCCCATAAACTTGCAATCTGCTTTGGTGTAACAATTGACGGCTTCACGAAATTATTGAAAATATCTCTTCCGGTGCCGTATTCCTGAATATTGCTTTTTGCCTCTGAAAGAATTTCAGTAAATCTGCTTTCAAAATCCTTCTTTGTGAAGCCGGCAGCCAATTGCATTGCACGGGCTGCATATTTCATGATTTGGACAGTTTCTATTCCTGAAATCTCAGAGAAAAACCATCCGCAGCTTGTGTACATAAGCATTGCCTGGCGTTGGATTTCAAGTAGTTCCATGGCTTTAACTTTTTTGTCGTCAGAAAGGTCATGCTTAAAATTCTCACTCTGGAATTTTTGTACATTCATTATGTTACGGTCAAGAATAACGTCAATATAGTTGTTCCTAACCTCCCAGGAGTCTTTTGTAAAGTATTTAGCTCCTTCTTCTTCAAAAAGTCCGGCCAGTTCGTCACGCAAATAATCTAAAGCTTCACGAAGCGGTTTTCTCCATTTTTGATTCCAGCCAGGATGTCCGCCTGTAGAACAGCCGCAATCCTCTTTCCAGCGGCCTACACCATGGAAACAACTCCAGCTTGAAGCCTGTTTGATATCAACCTCGTAATCGCTTCTGTAATTTGCCAGATATTCGGCGTAATTTGTTATTGTAAAGCCTTCTTCCTTTGCCTTAATTTGAAGAACATAAGCAAGAGCCATATCGCCAAATTTCGTATGATGACCGTAGCTTTCACCGTCTGTTGCAATATTTACAAGCTGTGAATAGTCACGGCAATCTGAAACGCCTTCTCTAAGCCTTCTTGCAAATTTGTTGCCGTCTTTTAGAAGTTCATCAAAGGCAACCGAGCGTGAAATTGCGCCATCATAAAAGAATAAATCAATATATTTGCCTGGAGCAGATTTGATGTAATATCGGTATGAACGTGCAGGGTCAATGTTACCCCAGCTTACATCAGTCCATTTTTTATCGCCTTCTTTTCTGATTGACTGCGCCTGATAAGGTGAAAGTACAGTGAATTTGATACCGTTAGCTTCCAAAACTCTCAAGGTATCATCATCAACGGCAGTTTCTGCAAGCCAAATTCCTTCAGGTTTGCGGCCAAAACGGTATTCAAAATCTCTGATACCCCATTTTACCTGTGTAATTTTGTCATTTTCATTTGCAAGCGGCATAATTATGTGGTTGTAAACCTGCGCCATGGCATTTCCATGCCCGCCATGCTCCTGAATGCTTTCGATATCAGCTTTTATAATTCTTTCGTATGTCAATGGTGCAAACTGCTCCATCCATGAAAGAAGCGTCGGGCCGAAATTGTAACTCATATGTTCATAATTATTGACAATATCCAGAATACGGTTCCGGCTGTCCACAATTTTGGAGACTGAATTCGGGTTATAACACTCTTTGTTTATTCTTTCATTCCAATCATGAAAAGGAAGCGCGCTGTCTTGCAGCTCAATTGCTTCCAGCCACGGATTTTCACGCGGCGGCTGGTAGAAGTGTCCATGTATAGTTAAAAACTTTTTATTTTTGTTTTCATCAGTCATATCTTAACTCCCGATATTGCTCCTTAATCATATAACACTATTTTTTATCTGTTTCTTTAGGTTTTGCAGTTAAAACTTTAAATTGATCAACATCTACCCATACATCACCCAAAGCAGTTGAAAAAACTTTACCGGTAAATTCAACTTCATCGCCGGCATTTAAGTCAATATGCTTTTCAGCTTCTGCGCGTTTTAGGAAAATTTTCAATTCTGAAAGCGGAATATTATGATCTGTAACATCCGGTCTCTGAATTAAAAATGAAATATAGTCTTCGGAGCTTTTCATTGCAGGCTTGTAATCAAGCCCCAAGGTTGAAAATTTATCGAATTTCCCTTTAATTTTTACATATTTATTAAGATAAAAAGAAGGATTTTTCACCATTTCCAGCGGCTGAACCTGCATATAATTTTTAGCCACTGCCGTTGCGGCAGGATTTACAGCAGAAACCTGAATTAACGGATTTTCAAGATTAATACCGGCAGTATTTGCTATTGCGCTTGTAAAGCTTAATCCTGCTGAAATTGCGAGTATTGGTAATATATATTTAGCTTTGCACATATTTAAGTTCCCTTCTTTGTCTCTCCACAATTATATCTTATCACATAAATCAAATTTTTTGTATATTTTTAGCAGTAAATCAATTATATTTTATCCAAAGTCAGAAACTTTCACCCTGTCCATGCGGCTAATATATTAAAATTATATTATTTCAGCATAAACATTTTATATGTAATCATTTTTTTGAAGGATTACAAAATCTCTGGTTTAATAGATTATGTATATACAAAAGCTATGGATGAGATATCCGAGAGATAGCTCGTTTATTACCCCAAATTACAAATATTGATATAGGAAAAATAAATGAATAATTTATTTAAAGTTATATTGCTCTGTGCAATACTCTCAAGTACATTTACCCCTTGTTTTTCAGATGAAACGCTAAATACGCATGCGGAAGAAATATCAAAACTTCCGCTTGCTGTTCCTGAAGAAATATCATCTTCTTATGAAGAGAACATTAAAAATGACAAAACCTCAAAACTTTCATCTGATGAAAATATACCTAATGATGATAATAATCTGCAAACTGCACAGAGTAATATGGCTGACAAAAATGAAGTTATAGAATTGATTGATAAGGAACAAATCGCAGCATGTCCGGTTTCAAATGATTTACTTTTTCACAAAACAGGAACGGTTGATGCATTTAAAAGCGCTTACAAATGCCTTTACGGAAAAGAATTAACAGCCGTTGTACTTGAAAAAGGCCGCAAATTTGAAGTTAAATCTTTGGAGCCAATGTCATTTGAATCCGCAAGCGGCACAGAAGTTGTATTTGAATCGATTTATCCGGAAAGACTTTTTCTGGATAAAGACCCTGCAAAACTGCGCTTCAAAGGTGAAGTTATTAAAAACAAACCTCCCCGCAAAGGCGGCGGAAGTGGTACTTTAAAAGTAAAAATAACCGGACTCCAGGTCGAAAACGTTACGTATCCTACCGAAGCCTATATTTCCAAAATGAATAAGAAAAATGTCATGTTCGGAGCAGTTGCAGTTCCTTCAAACTACAAAGATAATTTAGCTGATACAGTAAACAACGGAACAATAAACAATTATTATAATATGGATCCGTGCAACAAAGTTCATGACGAATGCGTAAGCGCTGTTGCAAAACCTTTCTATTTTTTGACAGGAGCAATCTTACAAACTGCAGATTTATTTATAGCACCTGTTATTGCCTTCTTTGCACCTGGCAAAGAGGTTTACATACCAGAAGGCACCGAATTTGAAATTAAAATTGAGGACGATGTGCCTATTCTTGATTTATAAAATATATTTTTTAAATTTGTTATAATTGAGATTTTTTCTTTTTGTGCTAGTATTTGAATAAGAATAAAACACTAGGATAGTGTTTAAAAGAAGGAGAATATTATGGCAACAAAAGAATTTTTTACAAATTCAGAAGAGCTCAAAGAACTTATGTCAGCAGCTCGTGCTACAATTACTGCACCTTTCTTCGGAAATAATGTTGAAGAAGTAAAGTCAGTATCAGAAGCTTACAAACTAGCAAAAAACAGCCCCGGAACAATTGAATTAACAGGCATGCCAGTTTACCAGCCGGAAAAAATTGGTCTTCCGCAAGGCGCAAATCAGTTATTGTTCAACGATGGTACTGTAGTTGGCCGTTGCGCTGCTGCAAGAAAAATCGTTGGTGAACCAAATTGTGATTTGAAATATTTACTTCCGATTATCCGTGAAGCAATTTATGGTACCCGCGACAGATTAATGTACAGAACAGAAGCTGTTGTCGGTTTGGAAGAAGACTTCATGGTAAAAGCTCACTTAATGATTCCTGAAGGATTTGAAAACATTATGTACTCTTGGATGCTAAACTTCCAGTATATTAACGAAAAATACACTGAAATGTATGCAAATTCAAGACAGTTACCGGATGGCGACATCTATGTATTCTCTGATCCGGACTGGACACACCCTGACTTCCCGTATGGTTTGACATTCTTTGACCCTGAACACAACTGTGCTTGTATTTTGGGTATGAGATACTTCGGCGAACACAAAAAAGGTACATTAACACTTGCCTGGGGCTGCGCTGCACGTAACGGCTATGCTTCATGCCACGGCGGTATGAAACGTTACAACCTTGACGGCGGAAAATCATTCCAGGTAGCAGTTTTCGGACTTTCAGGCTCTGGTAAATCAACTATTACACATGCTAAACACAACAACAAATATAACATCACTGTTCTTCACGACGATGCATTTATTATCAACGTTCATGACAAATACACAATCGCTCTTGAACCTGCTTACTTCGATAAAACAGCAGATTACCCGATTGGCTGTGATGACAACAAATATATCTTAACTCAACAGAACGCAGGTGCAATCGCTCTTGCTGACGGAAAAGTTGTTTCAGTTACAGAAGATATCAGAAACGGTAACGGACGTGCTGTTAAATCAAAACTCTGGTCACCAAACAGAGTTGACAGAATTGACCAGCCGATTAATGCGATTTTCTGGTTAATGAAAGACCCGACAATTCCGCCTGTTTTGAAATTGTCAGGAGCTTCATTAGGTTCTGCGATGGGAGCAACTCTTGCAACAAAACGCTCTTCTGCAGAAAGACTTGCAGCCGGCGTTGACCCGAATGCATTGGTTGTTGAACCTTATGCTAACCCGTTCAGAGTTTACCCGCTTTCAGTTGACTATACAAGATTCAAACAGTTAATAGCTGATGGCGTTGACTGCTACATCTTGAACACAGGTGAATTTATGGGTACAAAAGTTAAACCTGCTCACACATTGGGTATTATTGAAGCTATTGTTGAAGGCAGTGCAAACTTCCACAAATGGGAAAACTTCTCTGACATTCAAATTATGGATGTTGAAGGTTTTGACGCTTCCTTCTCTAATAAAGAATACGCTTCACAATTTGTTGCCCGCATGAATGACAGAATTAACTTTGTTAAATCTAGAGAAACTGAAAAAGCAGGTATCGATAAATTACCGGCAGACGCTTTGGAAGCTCTTGAAGCAGTTGTTAAAGAAGCAACATCATTTGCAGGTGTGTAAAATTTAATATCTGAATATTGATTTAAAAACTCCGGATTTTAATTAAAATCCGGAGTTTTTTTATTTAATGCCGTTTTTATCTGCGGCGGAACATCTTCCGAGGCAACTTTTAGTACAGAAAAAGGCTTAAATTCTTCTGATGACTCAAGAATTGTAGGTTTTGGAACATGGTAATCTATTTGAGGTTTTCCAAACAACTTACGCCATCTGTTTTTCCTCTGATTTTTAATCTCGCCTTTAAGGACAATTGCTGCTTCGTCATAAAGCTGGCCAAGCATTTCAGACTTTGAGATATTTTCATTTGGAGTAAAATGTCCCAAAACCCGTCCGCCGACTTTGTAAGCCCGTGCTTCATCCTGAATTCCTTTGCGTAATATTTTTAATAAATCAAGGTTTATTCCGTTATTATGCGGAAGAATAATATCCTGCCGTATAACTGTTCTGATTGAATCTTGAAGCTGTTCTCTGGTTTTAAAACCTGTTTGTTTAAGCAACCCTTCAATTCCCGCCTTATGTTCCGTAAAATCCTGTAATCTGCTTGATGCAGAACCGAGGTTAGATTTTTCAATAAGTGCGCATTGAAAATCTAATATAGTATCATTTATAAAAGAACTGTGTCTTTTCTGAATATTATTAAGTATATTTTCAGGTATGCATTTTCTAATTGCTCGTATCATCGCATTATCACTGCTGACCGTATTATAAAATACATGCTCAAGTTCATGAGATGTAGTATTAAGAGCTTGGGCTTCATTCATATTTTTTAATCTGAGGCTTAAAAGAACTTTTCCGTTCTTACCAGGAATTACCGCTGATTTGCTATATCGGAAATGCGTTTCTGCCACTTCATCAGATAAGCTCAGGTGTTCTCTGGCAAAAGCTTTAAATGTATCCAAATCTTCTGCAATCGTAATTTTTGCAGACTTCTTTTTGCCGATTGTTTGTTCAAGAAGTTCTGAAACTCTTTTAACTTCAACATTTCCACCATTTGTTTTAATTTCTCCGGCAAGTGTTTTACCTATTTTCTCGCAGTTTTTAACAATTCCCTTTTTTGACATAACTCCGGTAGCTTTGTAAATCAAACGCCCCAATGTAATCATAAAACATTTTCTCCTAAAAATTTTCCATTATTTAAATAAAAACAATTTGACTAAAAAAATTGCGCTACGAAAAGGAGGACTGTCGTTTATGTGCCTCAGACACAAAAAAAAGACCTGTCATTTCTGCCAAGCCTTAGTATATCAAACGTGAAAACCATTGATAATAAAATTGTACATAGTATTAAAGATGTAACTTATATTAAAAAATTTTTAATATCGCAGGGAATAAGCCTGCCATATTTTCAACCAAACCACGCTTAAGAAAAAATCTTGTCGCAACCCCGAAAAAGTGCTTGGATACAACAGGCTTACTATAATATGATAACGTTTTTCAAGCGGAATTTCACCACTCAAAAGAATAACTTTTTGAAACCAGATTTAACAACCAGGGAGTAATTCTAAAGAGTTAGGTTTATTTAACACCCCAAAAACAGTAATTATAAAAAATAAATCTTGCACTTGCAAAAAAAATATGTTTAAGCTATTATTTTTTTGTGACAAGTAAATATGCGGAAGTAACTCAATGGCTAGAGTCCCTGCCTTCCAAGCAGGTTGTTGCGAGTTCGAGTCTCGTCTTCCGCTCCATTAAAAAGACCTTTCAAAAGATCGGTCTTTTTTATTTTCACTTGCGGAAGTAATTCAGTGGTAGAATGCAACCTTCCCAAGGTTGACGTCGCGGGTTCGAGTCCCGTCTTCCGCTAATAAAATTTTTAATTCAAAGTGAAAATTTACCTCGTTATATTATTTTTAAATAAATTTTAAATATTACCCGATAGGGCAATTCCATTTAAATATTTTTTTAGTTTAATTATTATATAGACAAAAATCTTTTTCATACTTCCAGCTATTCTTAATTCCAACGGAGCCAAAAGGCTCCATTTTTTTTATTAAAAAAAGCCCAAAATGCTGTTATAGATTGAAGTTTTAAAATGCAAAAGAAGAGCAGGAATAAATCTTAAAAAATAAAAAAGCATGCCTGTAATAAAGATTACAGGCATGCTTATAAATTTTTAAAGCAAAGTTTATCTGAAAATTATAAACTTAAATATATATTTTCCTGAACTTTGAATTCAAATTCGCTGCCTGCCGGAATTGAAATACGCCCGCCTTTGTAGCCGATTGATATAACAGGTGAAAGCACAAGATTCACACCGTATGCTGCAATTCCGATAATTGTCGGAATAGGTGAAATTATAACACCAACAGCATTATTGGCAAGTTTTGAGGAGGTTTTTCGAGTTTTTTTATAGAAATTTTTGCCTTTGTCAATTTGATTAGCAACACCTTTCCAGTATTGACGTTTTCCTTTTATATTGTTCACAAAAATCTTTTTATGATTGGCCTTTGTAACTTTTCCATGCGCAGAATAAGTTTTACCGTTAAAAGTCACACTTTCCAAAACAAGTACAACCAGACCTCCGTTTCCTGTCATCTGGGGCGGGTGAACATCTTTAACAGAAGCTTTCAATTTTGCACCGGCCGGAATTGTAATGTATTTTTGATAAACCGGAGTTAGTGATGTAAAGCTGACTTTTGAGCCTTCATGCAGGTAATCTGAAACAATTGCATTTGATTTTACCCGAAACTTTGTACCTTTTTTTATCTTGATTGCAGTAAAATCATCTTTTGTAAGCGTTGAGCCCGGCAGATTTTTATTAACTCGTTTTATGACAGGTTCGGAGGTTGTCGGAACTGTTTTAGGCGGGGTTGAAGTTGTAGTTTGAGCCGGCCTTGGCTGCGTTGTGACGGTTTTGGATTGCGAACCGGTTGTTTTTGGAAGCGGCGGAAGATTTTGCTGCTCAAGCTTTGAAGGGTTGTAATTTTTGCGGATTTCTTCATCAACTGACAGGTCTAATTCCAGAGCAAGACAAGGCGAAACTAACATCCCAAAAGTTATGCTTACTAATAAAATATTTTTCAGGAATTTTGTTTTCATTATCTCCTCATATGGATTTCCAACAGTACAATTAGTAAGAAATCTACCCTCAAATTTTACTTGAGCAATTCATTAATTGCTTTTGCAGCTTTTTTACCTGCACCCATTGCGTTGATTGCGTTTGACTCACCAACCGGCGCAACATCACCGCCAGCGTAAATTGTCGGAATACTTGTACAGCGAGTATCACAATCAACAGTGATATAACCGCGTTTGTCTGTCAAAATTTCCAACCCCTCAGCTTCGGCTGAACGCTGGATAATCGGGTTCGGGCCTGTGCCGAGCGCAACAATTACCGTATCCAAATCCATTGTTTCAAATTTGCCGGTTGAAACAGGCTTGCGGCGTCCGCTTTCATCGGGTTCGCCAAGTTCCATAACCTCAAGTTCTACAGCCTTGACATAACCGTCTTCGCCTAGGATTTCTTTCGGAGCATAGAGGAATTTAAAAATAACTCCTTCTTCTTTTGCGTGGCGGATTTCTTCAAGGCGTGCCGGAAGTTCTTTTTCGGTTCTTCTGTAAATAATATAAACTTCTTCAAACCCAACGCGCACAGCAGTTCTTGCAGCATCCATGGCAACGTTTCCACCGCCGAAAACAGCAGCTTTTTTACCGACCTTCAATGGTGTCGGACTGTTTGGCTGGCCTGCGTGCATCAAGTTTACGCGTGTCAGGAATTCGTTTGCTGAAAAGACTCCGTTCAAATTTTCGCCCGGAACATGAAGCATTTTCGGCAAGCCTGCGCCTGAACAGATAAATATTGCGTCAAATCCGTCGTCTTTAAGCTGTTTCATAGTTATAGACTTTCCAACAATGACGTTTGTATGGAATTTAACGCCCATTGCCTTGAGATTTGTAATCTCTCTATCCAAAACCGTACGCGGAAGTCTGAAAGGCGGAATACCATAACGAAGAACGCCTCCGAGTTCATGCAGGGCTTCGAAAACAACAACTTCGTGGCCTTCTTTTCTTAAATCAGCTGCGGCAGTAATTCCGGCACAGCCTGAGCCTACAACCGCAACTTTTTTGCCCGAGGGTTTAATTTCGGGCATATCAGCTTTTGTATTGTCGCCGACATATCTTTCTAATGCTCCTATTGCAACAGGTTCGCCTTTAATCCCGAGAATACATTTACCTTCACACTGGCGCTCCTGCGGGCATATGCGGCCGCAGACAGAGGGAAGCATACTGGTTTGACGGATAATTTCACCTGCTTTTTCAAGGTTGCCTTCTTTTATTGCTTTAATAAAGTCAGGGATTTGGATATTTACCGGACAGCCTTTTACGCACTGTGGATTTTTACAGTGCAGACACCTTGAAGCCTCTAATTGAACTTGTTCTTCTGTCAAATTGCTTTCAACAGGGTCAAAGTTATAACGTCTCTGTAATTTATCCTGTTCTGCTACACGTTGTCTTTCTACAGCCATTTTATATCCCTCTTCTCGATTATTAATTTACTATCAATACCAACATTTTAATCAAAAGTCAGAGGCAATGCAAGGGGGGAGGAAGAATGAGTGAAAAGTGAGAAGTGAAAGGTGAAAAGTTCATATCCGTATATAAATGCCGCTAAAGTATTTTCAATATTAGTTATATAAACAACTATCTTTGAGTCTATTTATAAATAATTACCGTAATGGACTTTTCACTTTTCACCTTTCACTTCTCACCTACCTTGCAAATCCGCCTTGAAATAGTACAATCTCCATATGGATATCGTGTCAAAAACTCTCAAAACATTAGAATTTGATAAAATTCAGGAGAAGGTTTCGCTCTTTACCAAATCCTCGCAGAGTAAAGCTTTAGCGTTGAATGCGCCTGTTTACACATCTTACGGCGACATCACAAAAGCCTTAAATTATACAAAAGAAGCGAAAAGTTTTCTTGATTTCGCGCTGGATATTCCAATAGGGTTTGTGGCAGATATCAACAAAATCCAGAAAAACGGACAAATCAGCTATCTAACTGAAGAAGAGTTGACCGACGTTGCCAAAACAATGCGTTCGTCAAGGCTTGTGAAGAAATTTCTTCAGGAGAACTCCGAACAAATCAAAGCTCCTCAGCTTCGCGGGCTTTCTGAAAATCTTCTTTCAGCAAGAGATTTGGAAGAAAGAATTTTCGACACCTTTGACGAAAATCTTGAGATAAAAAAAGATGCAACGCCCGAACTCAAAGGGCTTTGGGCATCACTGAACGACAACGAAAAAAATCTCAGGAACAAAGTTAATGATTTGCTTAATTCAACAGAATTTGCAAAACATTTGCAGGAGAATATTTACACAACCCGCGACGATAGAATTGTTTTTCAGGTAAAAGCGCCCTCAAAAAACAAAGTTAAAGGGATTGTTCATGACGTTTCTGCAACCAATAAAACTTTTTACATTGAACCGGAAGCGCTTGTTCCGATTAACAACAAAATCCGCGAAATTCAGGCGCAAATCCACGCCGAACAGGTGCGAATTCTTGTTGAGCTGTCTTCGCTGGTAAAAGAAAAAATGACGGACTTGAAAATCGCGGAAAGAACGCTTGCCGAGATTGATTTTCATTTTGCAAAAGCGCGGTATGCCGCAAGAATTAACGCAATTGAACCGGAGATTATTCCGCCCTTGGCAGGAACTGAAAAAAGAGTAAGTTTTGAAAACATGCGCCACCCGCTTTTAATCGGAACGGTCGAAAATATTGTCTCAAACGACTTTGAAATAGGAAAAGATTACAAATCCATCGTAATCACAGGTTCAAACACAGGCGGAAAAACAGTTACAATAAAAACCATCGGATTATTTATTTTAATGGCAAAAGCCGGATTTTTCCTGCCGTGCACAATGGCGAAGCTTTATCCGTTTAAGCAGGTTTTTGCAGATATCGGCGACGACCAGAGCATTTTGCAAAGTTTGTCGACTTTCTCCTCGCACATGAAAAACATTATTGAGATTGTCGAAAAATCAGATGACGAAACTTATGTTCTTCTGGATGAAATCTGTGCCGGAACCGACCCTCAGGAGGGTTCTGTGCTTGCAAAAGTTATTCTTGAAAAACTTGCGCAAAAAGGAGTTTTCTCAACAATTACAACGCACTACGGCGAATTAAAGGCGCTTGAATACACAAATCCGTATTTCAAAAACGCCTCGGTTGAGTTTGATACAAATTCTCTAAAGCCGACCTACAAGCTTTTAATCGGAATTCCGGGTTTAAGCAATGCAATCGCTATTTCTGCCAATCTCGGTCTGTCAAAAGAGATTACCGAACGCGCAAAGGAAATTCTAATCAACCAGAAAGACCCCTCAATTCTTGTTGTTGAAAAATTGCAGGAAACTCAGCAAAAACTTTCAGACAACCTTAAAGACTCCGAAACTGCAAAAGAAGAAGCTGACGAACTCAAAAAAGAATATGAAGAAAATCTTGAAGCTATCAAAAAAGACAAGAAAAAAACAGTAAAAAATATTAAAACAAAATTCGATTATGAAATGATGTCTGTTCGCGCTGAAATCAAGGAAATTCTTGATGAAATGCGCCGCGAAAAAACAGAAAAAATCGCCCGTCGCTCTTATTCAAGGCTCGCAAAAATAGAAGAAGGCTTCAATGAAAAACTTGGCAAATACGACGAGAAAAACAATTACGCACCGGTTGATTTTGACAAAATCGAAATCGGCGACAAACTTCTTGTAAAAGAACTTCACCAAACAGTCACAGTGCTTTCAAAACCGGACAAAAAAGGCAAGATTTTTGTTCAAATGGGCAATATAAAAACAAAAATGGATAAAGAAAAACTTGCGCCTTATGACAAAAAATTTGACAGAAAAACCACCGGTTATATGCCAGTAAATATTGAAAGATTTGAATTGCGGCGCGCTGAGGTTTCAAACCGCCTTGATTTGCGCGGAAAAACAGTTGAAGATTCACTTGATGCATTGGAATTATTTTTAGACCAGGCAAGCCTTGCAGGTTTTGCAGAAGTTTCGGTAATTCACGGGCATGGAACAGGCGCATTGAAAGCCGCAGTAAGAGATTTTCTTAAAACGTCGCCTTATGTGAAAAACTTCCGTCCGGGCGGAGACGGTGAGGGCGGCGACGGAATCAGCGTTATTGACTTAAGGTAAAATTAGAGTTATAATTTATAAACTGGAAAATGATGAATTTTTAAAAATTTTCGTGATACAATATTTTCACAAAAAATTAATTTAAGGAATGCCTTATGCATATAGATAATATTAGAAATGAAAATGAATTAATCAATCTTTTTTGCACCTTAGCGGAAATCCCGTCACCTTCAATGCACGAAGAAAAAGTAATCGCCTGGCTGGAAAATTACTGTAAAGAGAATTCACTTGACTGCCGGCTTGACAGTTATAAAAATGTAATTATAAGAATTCCGGCAACAGACGCTTCAAAGCCGGCACTGCTGCTTTCTGCGCATATGGATGTAATCGGCGATGACAGTCCGGTTGAAACATATTTAGACGGGGATTTGATAAGAGCTAAAGGCAGGACTCTCGGTGCCGATGACAAAGCAGGGTTAGCAAACGCGCTTTATTTTGCAACAAAACTTGCAAAATCCGATATCGCCCATGGAGAACTTGAACTTGTATTCACACGAGATGAAGAAAACGGTGCAAGCGGCATAAGAAACATTGAGTTTGATAAACTTAATTCAAAATATGTTCTTGTTCTTGACAGCGACAGCCTTGGCCAGCTGATGACTTCAGGCGCAAGCTACACAAGCGTCAAAATTCATGTTGAAAGCTTTAAAGGCGGTCACTCCGGCATTGATATTGCAGATACAACCCGCGAAAATGCAGCAAAACTTATTGCTGACCTTGTTTCAAATCTCCCGCAGGGAGTTTATTATTCTAAAGACGGCGAGGTCATAACTTCCTGCAATATCGGTGGAATTTCTGCCGGAAAGTTAAATGTGACAAATATAATTAACACAACAGCAGAAGCAAGTTATTCAATTAGAAGTTCCAGCCGTGAAATGGAAAACGAATTGAAGGAAAGATTTAAATTTGAAATAGACGATTTTAACAAACAATATACCAGCATAGCAAAAGCGACAATTGAATTTGCTGAGCATCTTCCGCCGTTTGAAAAAGCTGACGATGAATATATTCCGATATTATTTGAGGCTGCAGCAAAAAAAGCAGGTGTAAAACCTCAGATTTCGTCTTTCCACGCAGGCGCGGAAACCCACATTTATGCAAACAGAACAAATTCAAAAGGTGAAAAGTTTTTACCTTATCTTGTCGGACTTGCAGATGTCCACAACATGCATTCCAAAGAAGAAAACGTCAATTACAAATCAATTATAAAAGGTCAGGAACTTTTAAACAAATTTTACGCAGCTTACATAGGATAAGCTTTTTATTCATTTTTTAATTTCTCTTCGATTTTCTGTTTAAATTCAAGCGCATCATTATTTTCCGGGTCAGACTCCAGGTATTTATTCACATCGGCTAAAGCCTCTTTGTAACGCCCTAGACGTTCATAACTCATAGAACGATTAATGTATCCGAACAAATAACATTCCTCATTTCTGTTTAGTTCTATCGCTTTGGTGAAGTCCCCAATAGCTCCGACATCATCGCCAAGATCAGATTTGCACAATCCACGATTATTATAGACATGTACATATTTAAAATTTAGCTCTAGGACTTTATCGTAGTCTGCAATCGCGCCGACCTTATCACCAATGGCATATTTAGTCTCCGCGCGATTATTATAGGCTTTTGCATCTTCTGGATTTAGCTCTAGAGCTTTATCGTAGTCTGCTATGGCGCCGATGTTATCGCCAAGAGCAGATTTGCACAATCCGCGATTATTATAGCCTGCTGCAGCTTCAGAATCTAATTCTAGGGCTTTATCACAGTCTGTTATTGCGCCGACATAATCACTAATGTTATATTTAGCCTCCGCGCGACTCTTATAGACTTCTACATCTTCTGGATTTAGCTCTAGAGCTTTATCGTAGTCTGCTATGGCGCCGATGTTATCGCCAAGGTCATATTTACAAAGTCCACGATTATAATAGGCTACTGCATATTCTGGATTTAGCTCCAGGGCTTTATCATAGTCTGCTATGGCGCCGGCTTTATCACCAAGAGCATATTTAGAAGCTCCGCGATTATTATAGGCTGCTGCATATTCTGGATTTAGTTCTAGGACTTTATTAAAATTTTCTATAGCTTTTTCACACTGATTAAGCTCAAAATAAATCCCTCCAGCCCAATCATAGCCTCGATATTCATCCGGAGCTAATTCTTTCATTCTTTCCGCATCTTGCAGGCAAAGTTCCAACTCTTGAAGGTTGTAATGCGCCACAGCACGCCTAAAATAGGCGAAAATATCCTTCTCATCCTTCTCTAGAATTTTTGTACATAAAGAAATAATACCAGACCAATCACTATCTTCAAATAATTTTTCTATTAACTTATTATAGTCTTCTTGCATCTCAACCCCTTGATTATTTATTATTTAATTATAACAAATTTTATAATTTTTTTCAAGATTGAGCATCCGGGACTTATATACAAGCTTACACAACGTTCCTTGTCATTGCGAGAAAATCGCAGATTTTCGCGGCAATCCATTTTACTTTCTCAAGACTGCTTCGCTTAAGCTCGCAGTGACGAGTTGATACTTATATGGTGTAAACATGTATATAAGCCCCGAGCATCTGTTCTAAAAATTCAAAATTAAATACCCTCAAAATAAGCACAAAAAAGACGGCTTGAACAAGCCGCCTCTTTAATTCTAAATTTCAACTAAATTGCCAGTGTAGTAGCTTCTATCTTCAATTCTATTGGAGTTTCTTCCACAACTTCTACACTTACAGGATTAACTGTTTCTGTTTTTACAGCCGGAGCTGCTGGTTTAGCCGGAGTCACAGGTTTAGTCGCCTTCACCATTATCGGGTCAGGGTTTTTCTTGTAATTGTGATAATCCGTCATAATTTTGTTTACAAAACGTCTAGTTTCAGCATACGGAGGAACAGCTTTGTATTTTTTCACATTTCCCGGTCCTGCGTTGTAAGCTGCAAGAGCCAATTCCATTGAGCCGAACATTTTATACATCATTTTGTAATACATAATACCGCCGCGGATATTATCGTTCAAAGAATACGGGTTAAGCCCCATTCTTCTTGCTGTAGAAGGCATTAATTGAAATACACCTACTGCACCGTGGCTGCTTTTTGCTTCATGTCTAAAACCGGATTCTGTTCTTGCAATAGATAAAGCAATTGCCGGGTCTACACCCATTTCAAGAGCATGTTTTACTATTGCAGCTTTTACAGTATTTACATCAGATGCTTGTGCGGGCGCACAGCAAATCATGCACATAAGCGCAGCTGTGATTAGTAATAGTTTTTTCAAAATGTAATCCTCTGGTTGTAAATTGAGAATCCTTAAAAGTTAATTTTCTCTCCCTCTTTTTTAAGGAATTTAACTTCAAAGAATTTAATTCATACCATCATAATATTACAAAAATTTCAAATTTCAAGCCCTGATTTCAACGCAAGGTTCAAAACCCTTTTCCCGCAAGGGTTTTACAATTGTAAGATTTACAATTATTTGTCAAGTGCGAAGTCAAATTTGTTAATTCATTTTACAATGCAATTTCTCATTTTTTAATCCGAATTTGCGATTAACTTTTTTTATGATAAGATCAGTTTACGGATATGACAAATTTTTAAGGAGATGCAGATGGAAAACAAAAAATTGGCAACAATAGGTGTATTTGGTGGTTCAGGATTTTACAAATTTCTGGAAGATATAGAAGAAGTCCGTGTTGAAACACCTTATGGTATGCCGAGCGACAACCTTTTTATAGGGAAAATCGGACCGCATAAAGTTGCATTTATGCCGCGCCATGGCAGAAACCATACAATTTTGCCACATCTTCTTAATTATCGGGCAAATGTTTGGGCGATGAAATCCGTAGGTGTTGAAAGAGTAATTTCGCCTTGCGCAGCCGGAAGTTTGCAAAAACATGTTAAACCCGGAGATTTTGTAATTTGCGATCAATTTGTAGATTGGACAGACGGCAGAAAATCCACTTTCTTCGAAGGTCCGATTGTAACCCACCCTTCAGCAGCTGAAACTTACTGCCCCGAACTTAGAAATCTTGCAATTGAAACAGGTAAAGAACTTGGAATTACGGTTCATGAAACAGGGACTGTTGTTGTAATAAATGGCCCTAGATTTTCAACAAAAGCAGAATCAAAATTCTTCACAAATCAGGGCTGGGAAGTTATCAACATGACAGCTTTCCCCGAAAACTATCTTGTTAAAGAAATGGATATGTGTCCGGTGAATATTTCGCTGATTACAGATTACGATGCAGGGCTTGTCGGTGATGTTCCGCCGGTTTCTCACCATGAAGTAATTGAAGTTTTCAACAATAATCTTTCAAACTTGAAAACATTGCTCTTCAAGATGATTGAAAAAATTCCTGCAGAACGCAACAATTGTAATTGTGCAAATACAAAGAAAAGTTCACAGATGTAAAATAGAGGCGACAAATGATTAGAAGTTTAATTTACGGAATAAACAATATATTTTTAATATTTTACATTCTGATTATTGCAAGAATCTTCTTAAGCTGGATTCCGACTGTTAGATGGGACTTGCAGCCCTGGCGTTTTATCCGCGAAGTTACGGATGTTTATTTAAATATCTTCAGAAGGTTTATTCCGCCAATCGGCATGATTGATATTTCACCAATTATTGCAATTTTGGCATTGCAGCTTATTCAAAATCTGATTATTTTCGGACTTTTACAGTTTGCGTAATAACTTGTAAAAAAATCATGTTTAAGTTAAAGTTTATATATTATGAAGATAGTTATTTATGGAGCAACGGATGTTGGGTGTCTCCTGGCAACAGAATTTTTTGAAGACCACGATATTACAATAATTGACAAGGAAGAAAACCGTACTGATGAATTTGACAAGCTGGATATCAGTTTCATTCAGGGAAACGCTTCCGATATAGAAGTTTTAAAGTGTGCAGACATTAAAAATGCGGATATTTTTATTGCCTGTACTGCTATGGATGAAGTTAATATTGTTGCTTGTCTTGCAGCAAAAAGATATGGTAAAATTCGTACAATATGTTTTGTCAGCAAAGAAGAATACAAAAATACATTAACTTACGAGAAAAATGATGATTATTTTACAGACGTTTTCATCGATTACATAATCTGGCCGGAAGAACTTTTGACACAGGAAATTTTCAGAATTGTAACGGTCGCGCATGCTCTTGATGTGGAAAATTTTGCAGACGGAAAAGCGCGCTTGCTTGAATACAAAGTGAAAGAAAACCTTCCAATTGTCGGGCAAAAGATTAAAGATGTAGGGTTTACAAAAGACACACTGATTGTCGGAATTACCAGAAATTCACAGTTATTTATACCATCAGGCGAAACTGAAATTCTTGAAGGCGATAAACTTATATTTATGGGAACTTCTCACTCCCTGGACATTCTGGCTGGAACATTTTTCCATGAAAAAGAATATGTAAAAAGTGTTTCTATAATAGGCGGCGGAAACGTTGGTTTAATGCTTGCTCAAAGCCTTGAAGCTGTAAAAATCAAAACCAAAATAATAGAAAAAAATCTGGATAGATGTCACTGCCTTGCCGAAAAATTAAGCAATACACTCATTATAAACGGCGACGGTACTGATTTGAAGCTTCTTGATGAAGAAGATATTGGTTCATCTGATGTAGTAATCAGCGTCACAAATAATGATGAGAGAAATCTTTTATGCTCGCTCCTTGCAAAGCAGCTTGGTGTAAAACGCGTAATTGCAAGAGTCTCAAAAGTTTTAAACATACCATTGTTTGAAAAAGTCGGAATTGACATTGCGATATCTCCAAAAAATTCTGCGCTGAACGAAGTCCGAAATGATTTACAGGAAAATGATGTTGATATTCTTGCAACCGTGGAACAAGGGCAGGGAGAAGTCTTGGAAATCGGAGTTTTGCCGGAATTTGACGGAAAAAGAATTATGGATTTGACACTTCCAAAACGCGCAATTATTGGTGTAATAGACCGCAAAAATTCTGTTATTATACCAAAAGGTGATATTGAAATTAAGTCAGGTGATACATTAATAATTTTTACTAAAGCTGAAGATGCTCAGGGAATTAAAGAATTTTTTAAGGTAAAGTAATATGCGCTTAAACTATCTTGCAAATGCAATAGGGATGATTTTAAAATATATAGGGTTTGTGATACTTATTCCTATAATAGTCGCAATAATTTATAAAGATTATATATCAATACTGCCGTTTTTAACTGCAGGCATAGCCTCAATCAGCCTTGGATATGCATTAAGAAAATTCATCAAAAACGCATACAGAATTGAAAACCTTAATGATATTAAAAAGTCTGAAGCGCTATTTATTGTTGCATTTTCCTGGATAATTTTCGGAATAGTTTCAGGACTTCCTTTTATTTTTTACGGACTTCACCCGGTTGATGCCATTTTTGAAGCAGTTTCAGGAATAACAACCACCGGTGCTACAATACTGACAAACTTTGATTATCCAAAAACCTTCTTTTTCTGGCGCTCTTTAACACAATGGCTTGGTGGCTTGGGAATTATAGTCTTATTTATTGCGATTCTGCCGCAGTTTGCTGTTGCCGGCAGACAAATGTTTTTTGCTGAAGCTCCTGGACCGACCGAAGATAAAATCACACCCAGAATTAGAAATACAGCATCAGCGCTCTGGAAAATTTATGCAGGACTGACATTTCTCCAGGTAATCCTTCTTCATGCGGCAGGAATGCCGGTTTTTGATGCTGTTTGCAACTCGTTATCAACTCTTGCAGCAGGGGGATTTTCTCCAAATTCTCAAAGTCTTGCCGGATATAATTCTTATCCTATGTATTGGATAACAACAATTTTTATGTTTCTTGCCGGTGCAAGTTTTATTTTTCAATATAAAGTTTTAACACAAAAAAAACCATCTTTACTACTCAAAAACGAAGAATTCAGAACATATACATTTATGACATGTTTAATGGCTCTTTTAATTGCAATAGCATTATTTTTCTACGACGGGTACAGTATAAAAGAAGCTTTAACTCATGCTTTTTATCAGGTAATAAGCATTACAACCTCTACAGGAAGCGCAAGTGTTGATTTTGCAAAATGGCATTTTATACCACAAGCACTCTTATTTACAGTTATGTTTATGGGTTCATGTGCAAGCTCAGCCGGCGGCGGTATTAAAATGACAAGGTGGATTCTTGTGTACAAATCAATGAAAAATTCTTTAATAAAAATCCTTCATCCGAACGCTATTTTGAATGTAAAAGTTGATAATGCGATTATCCCACACGAAATTCTAAACCAAACCGTTGTGTTTGTATTTTTCTATTTTTTATGTTTTGCAATTGGTGCGTTCTTGATTACAGTTATTGAACAAAATTCAACAATCGGTATCACAAGTTCTATTACTGCACTCGGCAATATTGGCCCTGGATTTGGGAATATTGTAGGTCCAATGGGTTCCTTCAGCAGTATGCACATGTCAACTAAAATTATTATGACAATATCAATGCTTGTGGGCAGACTTGAGATAATTCCATTTCTGGTAATGTTCCAGAAAGATTTCTGGTCGTTTAAAGAATCTGCTTAAAATAACAATAATTTAATATTTCTAAATGATTAAAATGAACAAATAATATACTAAAATCGTTATGTAGATGAAGGTATATATTTGAGGATTGTTTTCGTTTGAAATTTTCAATAAAAATAAAAGCCGTCTTTATAGTTACAAGCTTATTAATATCATTTACGCCATGTTTCAGTGCAGAAGTTGCCGCAGTCCAAAAGGGAATGGTGCTTTCTCTTGAAGACTGCATTGAAATTGCGCTGAAAAACAGCCCTTCCGTTAAAAAATCCAGATACAACTATCGTTTGAGCAAAACCGATGTAAATATTGCAAAAGCCTCATATTTTCCCACAATCGGCATCGGAACAGGCTTTAACTACAACGACAACCACTCAAATATAAGAAATATAAACAACAATTACTACAGCGCAGAAGCCTCAATAAGCCAGCTAATCTGGAATTTCGGGAAAACAAATGCAAGAATAAGAATGCAAAAATTTAATCAGATTGCATCAGAATTCAACTTTGATAACACTGTGCTTTCAACAATTTATTCTGTTAAAAACAATTATTACGGAGTTTTGGCCGCAAAAGCAGCGGTCGATGTAAACCGTGCAAATGTACAGATTAACGAACGAAACTATCAAAGAACAAAAGCTTATTTTGATGAAGGAATTAAATCAAAAATCGATCTTGTAAACTCTGAAGTTTACCTGAGCGACTCAAAAGTAACCCTCGTTAATTCAATAAAAAATTATCAGAATGCTTTGGTAAAATTAAACAATTCAATGTACATAGCATACGCTCCCGAGTACGAAATAAAAAATACTGAAACCTTCAACTTCAAACGAAACGAAATCCCGGTGAACCTTACAAAAATCTCCGAAAAAAGAGACCTCAGCAATCCCCCACAGAACGTATCAGATGCGACATTAACATCTTCAGTCGAAAAACTTGATGTGATGGAGAATTTCAATTTCAAACCTTTTCCGCATACATTTGAAGAGGCAGTCGACATTGCAATAAAAAACCGGCCTGACCTAAAAGCTTACGAAAACACTCTCAAAGCAATGAAACAATCTCTGCTTTACATAAAACGCGAATATTATCCGGAAATCACCGGAAGTGCAGGATATGGTTTCCGTGACACCAACAGCACAAACTCTTTTTCGCTCGGAATTAATTTGAAAAGTTCTGTAAATATAATGAGCAAGAAAAGCGAAATTGATGCCGGAAAAATTCAGGTTGAACTTGCACAAAACGAAATTGACCTTTTGAAACAAAACATATATTTTGAAGTTCAGGCAGCTTACATTGACATGATACAATTAGAAAAACAAATTCCGCTGCTTGCAGTAAAAGTTCGTCAAACGCTCGAAAACCTTGAGCTTGCAGACGGAAGATATTTTGTCGGAATCGGCGATTACATCGAACTTCAAGACGCCAAAGTTAATTACAACAACGCGCAGCAATCTTATGTTGAAGCGGTTTACAATTACAATGTTGCGAGAGCACAACTTGAACAGGCAATTGCGCTCAAACCTGATGTTAAAATCACAATAGAGGATAAAGATTAATGAAAATACAAACTTTTATAAGAAAACGATATATTATAACAGCATTAGCTTTTGTAGTAATTATTGCAGGGGCTTCAACTTATGTATATCTGAAAAACAAGGTTCATTATCAAACGCGCCCCCTCAAACGCTGCACAATCACAGAAATCGTCGAAGCGTCAGGAACAATTAACCCTGTAAACACAGTGAGCGTCGGTTCAACCGTATCAGGCCTGATTAAAGAAATTTATGTTGACTTCAACTCCGAAGTTAAGAAAGGTCAGCTTATGGCACAAATAGACCCCGCAAACTTTGAAGCAACAGTTCAGCAAAATCAGGCTCAAATTGCAAACGCTCAGGCAAACCTTGCAAAACTTCAGGCAACAACAGAATATGATAGAAAAATGTACGAACGCTACAAAAATCTTTATGCAAAGAACTTTGTTCCGCGCAGCGACCTAGACCAGATGGAAAGCACTTACAAATCCGACCTTGCACAGATAAATGCAGCCCGCGCTCAAATTGCTCAATATCAGGCCTCTTTAAAAACCGCAATGACAAACCTCGGCTATACAAAAATTATTGCGCCCGTAGACGGAACAGTAATTTCACGTGAAATCGACCTTGGCCAGCCGGTTGCAGCAAGCTTTCAGGCGCCGGAACTTTTTACAATCGCTCAGGATTTAACAAAAATGCAGATTGAAGTTAATGTATCCGAAGCTGATATTGGTGAAGTTAAAGAAGGACAGGACGTAACTTACACGCTTGACGGTTATGCAGACAGTATTTTTACAGGAAAAGTCACACAGGTTCGACTCGCCTCCACAAATACAAATAACGTCGTAACTTATTCTGTTATAGTTGATGTTGAAAACAATGACTTGAAACTTAAGCCCGGAATGACTGCAAATGTTTCAATAATTACAAACAAACGCGAAAACGTACTTTGCGCGCCAAATGTTGCGCTAAAATTCACTCCAAAAACAGACGGAGCAAAATATAAAAATCAGGGTGTCTGGCTTCTGGAAAACAACAAACCCGTAAGACATGACATCCAAATCGGCGCAAGCGACGACAACTTCACTGAAATCAGTGCAAAAGACGTAAAAGAAGATGCAAGAATCATTACAGGCATTAAAGGCAAATCCGGCACGGCAAAAGGAAACAAACGCCGCCGCGGGCCGGGAATGTTTTAATCCGGAAAAACATAACAAAGGAAGAAATGTCACTCATAGAAGTTAAAAATGCAATAAAAACCTATCAGACCGGTGAAGACAGCTTCAACGCGCTCAACTGTGTGTCATTAACCGTTGAAAAAGGCGAATTTGTTGCAATCATGGGAACCTCAGGTTCCGGTAAATCAACTTTCATGAACATGCTCGGAACTCTGGACAAACCAAATTCCGGCAGCTACTTTCTTGACGGAATTGACATGTTTTCACTTAATCCTGACGAACTCGCTGATGTCAGAAATTTAAAAATGGGTTTTGTATTTCAGGGATTTAACCTGATTGCCCGAACTTCTGCATTAGAAAATGTCGAACTTCCGATGATTTACAAAGGAATTCCCGAAGAAGAGCGCGAAATTCGGGCAAAACAGGCGCTGAAAATAGTCGGGCTTGAAAACAGAGAAGACCATATGCCAAATCAAATGTCAGGCGGTCAGCAGCAGCGTGTTGCGATTGCACGTGCAATCGTTAATGACCCTCCGCTAATTCTTGCAGACGAGCCGACCGGAAACTTAGACACAAAAACAAGTATTGAAGTTATGGAATTCTTTGTAAACCTGAACAAAAACATGGGTAAAACTATAATTCTTGTAACTCACGAACCGGACATTGCGCAATACTGCAAGCGTGTTGTCAGGTTCAAAGATGGAAATATCGTCTCAGACGAGATTAATGAACACACGACAATTCCGTATTAAACCCCTCGCCCCTTGCGGAACAAAGGGAACATACGAGGCACGAGTCTTGTGACCCTGTTTCCCGACGCGAAGCAAAGTGGTGAGAGGGAGCAGTTCTGCGAGAACGGCAGCGAGCGCTAGAAATGCGGGTGAGGGGTTTGAAAAACTACCCCGTAAAGAACATTTCACATTTCACTAAAATAAAAGGACAAATAATGATAGACTTCAAATCAACACTAAAAATGGCGGTCGTATCGCTTAAAATAAACAAAATGCGCTCAATGCTGACTTCTCTTGGTATAATTATCGGCGTAAGCGCAGTAATCATAATGCTTGCGGTAGGTTCAGGCGCCAGCGAAAGAATTGCAAAAGACATGGAATCTATGGGAAGCAATCTTCTTATGATACGCTCAAGTTCTGCAACTTCCGGCGGCGTACGTATGGGGTCAGGTACAAAACCCACACTTACACTCAAAGATGCTGAAACAATTGAAGCAAATGCAAACGGAGTGCTTGCGGTCGCTCCTTACTCTTCAGAAGCCAAACAACTTACTTACGGCAATCAGAACTGGTCAACTACAGTAGCCGGAACTAATGCAGATTATCTTTTCATAAGAAATTATGAAATAATAGAAGGCCGAAACTTTCTTCCAGAAGACCAGAAAAACAGCACAAAAGTTGCAATTATTGGAAACACTGTAGCAACAGAACTTTTTGGCGACATGGACCCGATTAATAAAACAATCCGCATAGGAAATGTTCCGTTTAAAGTCATCGGGCTTTTGAAAATGAAAGGCGAAAACGGAATGGGAATGGATCAGGATGATTTGGTTTTCATACCGATTACGACAGCACAGAAAAAAGTTTTCGGAACAGACTTTCCCGGCACAGTCAAAATGATTAATATAAAAGCGCAGAGTGAAGAAACTTTGGGTATTGCAGAAAGCGATATTACAGACATCTTAAGACGCCGCCACAACATCGGTAAAAATCAGGAGGATGACTTTGAAATCCGCAACCTTGCCGAAATGCAGGAAACTATAAAATCTTCAGCACGCACAATGTCGCTTTTATTAGGCGCAATTGCATCGGTCTCGCTTTTGGTCGGCGGAATCGGTATTATGAACATTATGCTTGTATCTGTAACTGAACGTACAAAAGAAATCGGTATCAGAATGGCAATCGGCGCAAAAGCTTCTGACATAAGAGTTCAATTTCTGATTGAATCCTTTTTGCTTTCAATAATCGGCGGGCTGATTGGAGTTTTTATCGGCGTAGCCGGTTCAAAAATCTTACAGCTGCTTGCCGGAATGTCGATTTCAATCCAGGCATTTTCAATATTTTTATCGCTTGGATTTTCAGGCGCAATCGGAGTTTTATTCGGATATTACCCGGCTTACAAAGCCTCGCTTTTAAACCCTATTGACGCGCTCAGATATGAATAAGTTTATTCTTCAATTTTTTCGAAATTAATACGGTAACCGAGGATTTCTGCGAGGAATTTCAGCTCATCGTATTTCATTGAGCGTCTAGCAAGTTTTTGTGAAATTCCAAAAACAGTATATGACTTGCCGGACTTTTGACTAGCAAGCGCTGCAAGCTCCGTGATGGTCATTTTCTCTTTTAACAATAATATCTTTAAATCCTCGCTTACACTCATAATAAAATTATATATTTTTTAATTCGTCTTGACATCTTTTGATTAATATGAGAATATATTTATTGTTTTTAATGAATTTTTATTTAAAACAATAAATAATCTATAATATTACTTAATAGGAGACATCAATGAGAAAAACTAAAAACGCTTTTACAATGGCAGAGGTTTTGATAACATTAGGAATAATCGGGATTATTGCTGCGCTCACAATTCCTCAATTGATAAAAAATTATGAAAAAAAGGCTCTTCACACACAATTTTTAAAAGCTTACAGCGACTTGAATAACGCGGCCAAAATGTTTGAAGCTCAGGAAGGTTTCACCGTGCATGAATACAGTAAAATACTTACAAATCCTGATGCTGAAACTACAGAACAAGCTTACGACGCAACCGGATTACTGAAATTATATATGAAATATTTTAACGGCCATGCACAGGCTGCAGGTTCGACAAACGAGCTTGAAGGAGAAGAAACGTTAAGAAAAGATGTTTATAAACGCATTCTTGGTTATATACCCGCAGCTTTGAACGGCTCGGACAACTCCTCACAGCCCTGTGATGAAAGCATAATCATGACAGATATTTCAGGAAGGTTTTTTGTCATGGATAATCTATTAAATGGAACATTTAGCAATGTTACAGTCGGGCCAAAAATCTGTGTTGACACAAACGGCAAAAAAGGACCAAATAAATACGGTTATGACTGGTTTGTTTTTGCCTTCACCGAAAAGAAAGGAGTAATTCCTTACATTGGAGACGATTTGACAGGTTATGGCGAGGATTTACAAGACCCGTCAACTATGTGCTCGTATACACAAAACACTGCAACATACACCTGCGCATATTATGCGCTTTCTGATACAAGTCCGCTTGGTAACGGAAGTTACTGGAAAGATTTCCTGAAATAGACTCCCTGGCTAATAATAACCTCATACAAGGACTCTCAATAAATATACTAACCCCAAAAGCTCTTTTCCGGCACACTCCATATTTACCTTTTAATTCGGGCAATTGCAAATAAAACTGTCTTTACATACTAATCTGTTGAGAAGATTTCTCTGATGTCATCCATTGTAAGAGACTTAACAATATTTCGGTCAACAGAAATTACGCTGTCAACAAGGTTTCTCTTAACTGTTTTGAGTTTTTGGATTTTTTCTTCAACCGTATTTTTGGTGATAAGTCTGTAAACAAATACTTTTTTAGTCTGCCCGATACGGTAAGCACGGTCGGTTGCCTGGTCTTCAACAGCAGGGTTCCACCATGGGTCGTAATGGATTACATAGTCTGCGCCGGTTAGGTTCAAGCCTGTTCCGCCTGCTTTTAAGCTGATTAAGAAAATCGGAATGTTACTGTTGTTAAATCTTTCAACAGCAGCCTGACGGTCTTTGGTTTTTCCGGTCAGATATTCGTAATCAATGCCTTCGCGTTCAAGCCAGCCTTTTACAATATCCAGCATGTTGACAAACTGGCTGAATAAAAGAACACGGTGGCCTTCCGAAATAATTTCTTCCAGCATAACTTTAAGTTTTTCAAACTTGCCCGAAGACATAACATGTTTAACGTTTTCTTTATCGTATAGGCGCGGATGGCAGCAGATTTGGCGAAGTCTGAGAAGTGCTGAGAAGATTGAAAGTCTGCTTTTTTCAAGCCCGTTTTCTTCAATTGATTTGAAGAGTTCTTCTTTGGTGCTGTCAAGAACCTGCAGGTAGAAGTCCTTTTGCTCGTCAGTAAGTTCGCAGTATGCAATGTTTTCGACTTTATCCGGCAAATCTTTTGCAACGTCACGTTTCATACGGCGGAGTATGAACGGATAAATTTGCAATTTCAAACGTTTTTCAACTGTTTTGTCTCCGCGCTCCATAATCGGGTTCACGTAACGGAAATTAAATTCCGAAATACTCATCAAAAATCCCGGCATTAGAAAATCAAAGACAGACCAGAGTTCTTCAAGCTTGTTTTCAATCGGAGTGCCGGAAAGCGCAAGTTTGTGGTCTGCGTTAAGTTTTTTGACAGCCTGTGCGGTTTGCGAAAGCGCATTTTTGATATTTTGCGATTCGTCCAAAATTACATATCTGAAATTGTATTTTTGAAGTTTATCAATGTCGCGGCGGACAAGCGCGTAACTTGTTATTACAACATCGTAATTCGGGATTTCTTTAAAGAAATTCTTTCTATCAACTCCTGCTAGTTTAAGACAGCTTAATGTCGGTGCAAACTTCTGTATTTCAGATTCCCAGTTGAAAACAACAGTTGTCGGACAAATTACAAGTGTCGGAGCAGGGCCGTCAACCTCTTTGGCTTTCTGGATTGCCGCAAGCGCCTGTAATGTTTTACCAAGCCCCATATCATCCGCCAGAATTCCGTTTAGCCCGTATTTATACATAAACCAAAGCCAGCCAAAACCTTTAATTTGGTATTCACGAAATTCTGCATTGATATTTTCCGGCAAATCATGCCCGTCGGCCGTTGAGAATGAAGACATCTGCGTCCAGAATTTTTCAAACTCTTCACTCAAAACAAGTTCGACATCAAGGTTTTTCAACTCTGTAATCAAGCCTGCGCGGTAAGTTTTTACGGTAAATTTATCATCAGCATTGCGGTAAACATCAAAGGAGTTGAAGGCACGCATCATTGCATAAATATTTTGAGCCGGGAATTCTACAAACCCCAAACTTCTGATACGGCTGTATTTTTCGCCGCTCTGAATTGTGTCATAAATATCGCTGAACGAAATAATTTCCTCACCAACCTGACCGTAAAGCGTAATATCAAAGCTGTCTGAGGCGTCTTCGCTGAAATCGATTTTCGCGCAAAGTCTGAACGGATCCTCCATAAGTTTGAAGAAATTCATATCGTCTTTTTCTTCAAATCTCCAGCCGTCTCCTGCCTGCTTGATGTAATAATTGTAAAAATCAATTGCGTTTTCTTTTTCAAGCGCAAGATTGTTTGTCTGCATCGGTACGAATTTACACGCCAAAAGCATATGATAAGCTTCGACTTCGTGCTGGTAATTTCTTTTAATCCAGTATACCAAATCTTCACCCGGCTTTTTGATTGTAATATACGGAGTTTTTTCGGCTGTTTTTGAAAACGGAACTTTTACCCCGTCATATTCAAATTCCAAAGTTGCTTTCAAGGATTGGTCATAATCAATTCCGAGCGTCACAATGTTGAGCGGCGGACGTTCTTCAAGCATTAATTTGCTGATATTTTCGGCAATTTCGACGTCCATAACTTCTCTAAGCTTCGGCAGTTCTTCATAAATAAACTTACCGCCTTCCGAATCTTTTAAATCCGTGAAAGTTGACTTTATTAAATTTTGCGGAAGAACCTGCATTGCAACATTTGTCGGGAAAATCAGATTTTTATATCTTCCCCATTTCAAATGTCTTGAAAAATATCTTACTTCTTCAAACGGAATAACATCGTCTTTGTCCGGACGAATCCACTCAAGAGAAAGTAAAATTGTGCCTTGTGCGCCGGTGTTTACGTATAATTTAAGTTTCCATTCCTCATCAGTAAATTTCAGGCGGTCTTTTGTCTTTTCATCCAAAACCTCATCGGCTTTTGAAAGAAGGTTGAACATCGGACCGAATTTTGTAATCGGGATATCATACCAGCCGGCTTTTTTATCCTGTCTGGAAATCGTCAAAAGCTGCTGAAATATCGCAACTTCAACCTTTTGTGAGTTATTGAGTTCAAAAGACTTGTCCTGCTTTTGTGCTTCTATCAAGGCTCGCAGAATCGGCTCAATTTGTCTTACAACTTTACCCGTTTCTCTTGACATCACAAGGATTGAGAAAAAGTTTGCCTTGCGCTTTGAATTGAAGTGAAAAATGTAATTTCCCTGCGGCGGCTCGGTGAGTGCAGTATTTTCATCAGGGAAATTCGGTTCAATTCCGAATTTTGTTTCAAGCCAGTCTTCATAAGCATGCTCGTCAATTGCCTTCAATGCAACCGCAACGGCGTGTTTACACCATTCCTCTTTTAACGGGCAGTTGCAGCGCGCTTCAACTTTGTTCTTTTTGAAAATCAGGTCGGTTTTATAAAAATCCTGAAAATTACCTTTAACTTTTGCCATATAAAAATTTTTTTCAGGGTAATTATCAAATACCATATCTTTTAAATGGTATTCGTAACCGCGCCTCCAGCTTCCGGCACTTGCATTATCTTTTATATATTTGTAATTGAATTCTTCAACACCCATCTATCTTGGAGAATCTCTTTCTTTCCTAAGGGTAGAAACTTCGGATATAGATTTTGCTCTATAAACCCTCAACGGTTACATTATTACATGGAAAATAAAAAAAGGCAAGCAGATTTAGCCGATTAAATATTGGTGGAAACTGTATGCGAAAAGAACACCGAAAACCGCACCCATAATAACTTCAAAAGGAGTATGGCCCAAGAGTTCTTTTAACTTTCCGCCAATTGATTGAACATCATGCTTGTAAAAATCCTCCATCATTCTGTTCAGACAAGCAGCAGTTTTTCCTGCAGCACGGCGGACGCCTGCGGCATCATACATTGTAATAAGAGCAAAGCCGAAAGCTACTGCAAATGTCAGGGAATCAAATCCGCCGATTAACCCGACAGAAGTTGCCAGACTCATAACACCAGCAGAATGAGAACTCGGCATTCCGCCGGTTGTTGTAAAAATTTTAAAATTTATCTTGCGTGATTGTATTGTGAAAATAATAAATTTAATCACCTGGGCAAAAAATGCCGCAGCAATTGCTGAAATTAAAGCCTCGTAACCATTATTCACAATATCAACCATTCTTTCCTACTCTCTTTGTTCTATTTTGATTTTTAACGTTTATGTTTATATTAACATAATGAATTACTGTTGTAAATCTTTTTGTAAAAATAAATCCAAAAACTTACAAAACTTGAAATTTTAACCGGATTGTTAATTAAAATTGTTACAAATATTTGAAGTTTCAAACTTTTGTGCTAACATCAAGATACAATAGATGATTATACTTTTAAAAAGGGGAAAAATATGATTTCAGTAAACGATTTAAAAACAGGCTTGACGCTTCAATTGGACAACGGCTTATGGTCTGTTGTTGAATTTTTACATGTAAAACCCGGCAAAGGCGCAGCTTTTGTACGTTCAAAACTTAAAAACGTCGAAACCGGACAGGTTATTGAAAAAACATTTAGAGCCGGCGAAAAAGTAGGCAAAGCAACTCTTGACAGACGTGAAATGCAATATTTATACAAAGAAGGTGCAGATTACGTAATGATGGATAATGAAACTTACGACCAGCTTCACTTATCTGAAAGCCAAATCGGCGACGGGCTTAAATATTTGAAAGAAAATATGAATGTTCAAGTATTGATGCATGATTCAAGAATTATTGGTGTTGACATTCCGGCGCACGTTGAACTTGAAGTTGTTGACACACCTCCGGCTGAAAAAGGAAACACTGCTCAAGGCGGTACAAAACCTGCTAAACTTGAAACCGGAGCTATGGTTAACGTTCCGTTCTTCATTTCTAACGGAGATGTAATCCGTGTTGATACAAGAACTAACGAATACTTGGACAGAGCATAAGTCTGTGATTTGTGAATCGCGAAAGATAAATTAAATCACGTAAAGGACTTTTCACGTTTCACTTCTCACTTTTTACTCAAACAGAAAGGCAAACTAATGAAATTTGATATTGAATACATTGAAAAACTTGCTAAAGTTTTGTCGGACTCTTCTTTAACAGAGATTTCTCTTGAAGACGGCGAACAGGCAATTACAATCCGTAAGGAAGTTGTGACAGGAACTCCTGTTGTTGCAGCAGCTCCGGCAGTTGCGCAGGCTCCGGCTGTACAGCCAGCAGCAGCTCCGGCGGCAAAAGAAGAAGTTAAACGCGGCAAACCGCTGACTTCTCCTATGGTTGGAACTTTCTACAAATCACCTTCTCCGGATGCTAAACCCTTCGTTGAAGTAGGACAGTCCGTAAATCAAGGTGATGTGGTTTGTATCGTTGAAGCAATGAAATTGATGAACGAAATCGAATCAGAATTTTCAGGAAAAATCGTTGAAATTTGTGTTGAAGACGGCCAGCCGGTTGAATTCGGGCAAGTTTTGATGTATATAGAATAATAAGAATAGTCAATAGTGAAAAGTGAAAAATCGCTTTTCACTATTTTATAGGGATAGAAAAAAGATGTTTAAAAAAGTATTAATAGCTAACCGCGGAGAAATTGCGGTAAGAATTATCAGGGCTTGCAGAGAAATAGGAATTCCGACAGTCGCAATTTATTCGCAGGCTGATGCAAATTCTCTTCACGTAAGACTTGCAACAGAAGCTTACTGCATTGGACCTGCTCAAAGTGCAAAAAGTTATTTGAGTATTCCGGCAATAATTTCAGCAGCTCTTGTATCGGGTGCTGACGCAATCCATCCAGGCTACGGTTTTATGTCAGAACGCGCAGATTTTGCAGAAATTTGTGAAAAACATGGAATTAAGTTTATCGGCCCAACTTCAGAAGCTATGAGAAAAATGGGCGACAAAGCAACTGCCCGTAAAACAATGATTGAAAACAATGTTCCTGTAACTCCGGGAACAGGAATTCTTAAAACACCGCAAGAAGTAAAAGAATTTGCAAAAAAAGCAGGATATCCGATTATTCTGAAAGCAACAGCCGGCGGAGGCGGAAAGGGCATGAGAATTGTCCGCTCCGATGATGAAGTTGAAACAAACATGAACCTTTGCCAGTCTGAAGCACAAAATTTCTTTGGAAATCCTGATGTTTATGCGGAAAAATTCCTTGAAAACCCGCGCCACATTGAAGTTCAAATTTTGGGCGACCAATACGGAAACGTTGTTCACCTTGGCGAACGCGACTGCTCAATTCAGCGCCGCCACCAGAAATTGTTAGAAGAAGCACCCTCACCTGCAATTGACGAAGCAACAAGAAAAGAAATGGGTGCAGCAGCAGTCCGTGCGGCAAAAGCGATTAATTACGAAGGCGCCGGCACCTGTGAATTCCTTCTTGACCATGACGGCAAATGGTATTTCATGGAAATGAATACCCGAATTCAGGTTGAACACTGTGTAACCGAAATGATTTCAAATATTGATTTGGTAAGAGAACAAATCATGGTTGCATCAGGCGAGCCGCTTGATTTTACTCAGGATGACATCATTTTGAGAGGCCACGCAATTGAATGCCGTATTAATGCAGAAAATCCGGAAAAAGATTTTATGCCGAACCCGGGTCAGATTACGGGTTACGTAACTCCTGGCGGATTTGGCGTCAGAGTGGACTCTCACGCTTATCAGGATTACAAAATCCCGCCGTACTATGACAGCATGATAGGAAAATTAATCTGCTGGGGCAGAACCAGAAACGAAGCCCGACGCAGAATGTACCGTGCGCTTAAAGAATACGTTATCACCGGCGTGGAAACAACAATTCCGTTCCACCAGTCAATCATTGAAGACCCTGTGTTTATGAGCGGAAATTTCAACACCGGCTTTATTGAAGACTTCTACAAAAGAACGGGTGGTGCCTGAGGGTGCCTGAGGCACATCTATAAATTGGAGCGGACATACTGAAGGCGCTTTTGTTTGAATTAGAATGAATAATTTAGATTATAATATAGGCGCTGGGAAAGATTAATGCTTAGGCTCTGTGTATAATTAGAGATATTAGAGAAAAAAAGACCGATTTAAAAATCGGTCTTTTTTATAACTTTTAAAACTTATAACTTTGTATTTTCATCAAGTTTAAAGTGTTCTGCGAGCTGAAGAATTGAAGTTAATTGATTAAAGAACATTTGCATATGCTTTGAGTTATTAATCGGATAAAATAGCGAGCCAAACTCAAAAAGATCTTTGTTTGTCGCAATTGCAAACATAATAGTATCGTCTAAAAAGCAGCATTTTGCATATTTTGAACCGAAAGCCGTTCTAAGATTTTTGAACCGTTCCATAAATGCTGTCGTAATCAAATAACGAGCTTCAACCTCATCAGCGGAATAGACATTATACTTTTTATTAAAAACAGGGTCTTCGAGATTGATTTTGTGAAGTTTTTCAGTATCAATAATTGGTTTTGCCGGCCAAAACTTCATAATAGCAAACGAAATACCTCCAACAATTAATGCAGGTAAAAGCTTTAAATAACCTCCTACTACTAAACCTGCAAGTATAATCGAAAAATATACCCACAATGCGAAAAAGCTCATTAAACCTTTCCCTCTTGTTCCAAAATCTTTTTTTGTTGTAATTATTGTTTTAGTTTTGATGTTTTTGTTTGTTTTAAAACAAATAACAACACCTTTGAAAACGCATTTATCAAAATAACTATCTTTATACCTTGAAAAAATATAATTTAAAATATTGATTTGGCGTATCAAATCAATATGCAATTCAGTTTCACAAATTGTATATTTTACTCCGTTGTACTCACCCACAAACACATCATCATCAGTTTTTACATTAAAATTAGCAAAAAGTTCACTTTTTCTTAAAAATTCCTCGCCATATTCCTCAGACTGATATTCTGATTTAATATTACCAAAAACTTTAAGAACATTCTTCAAGCATTTTTCTTTTAGCCGGCCTTTAAAAAATTTACCCCACATAACAGCCGGCACAACCATTAAAACTGCAAGCGCAAAAATATTTACGGCTAAAACAATAAAAACCAATTCGGATTTAAACAAGTCGCCACATTTGCAAGCTTCAAAAACAAATAATGCACAAAAAAACACACCCCAAAATATTTCGTAATAGATAAGCCCTCTGTAAGCTTTAATCCTGTCAGCCTCATGCTTGTTCAGAATCGGGGCAATTTCTTTAAAATATATTTTATGAAAATCTGCCATAAAATTGGCTAAATTATTTGATTTTACAGCCATAAAAACCTCATTTTACTAATTTTATAATTATACTAATTTTCAATTTGCCTGTAATGCATTAAATGAATTAAAAATTTCCTAAATAATATTTTTGAAGTATAATAAAGTCATAATGAGTAGATTTGAATTCAGACACTATGCCAAAGAGCTTTTAAATATTGCCTTGCCAATAATTATGGGGAATCTTGGATTTATTCTTATTGGTGCGGGGGATGTTTTGATTGCCGGAAGGCACTCTACAGACACGCTTGCGGCAATTAGTATCGCAACAGCAATAACAAACTGTATCCAAACCTTCGGAATAGGATTGATAGCAAGCGTTTCGCCTTTGCTGTCAAATTACAGGGGTGAAAGAAAATCCGCTAAAAAATATTTTTACCCTACTATCAGATTTTCAATGTTTTTGGGCTTCATTATCATGCTTGCAGTTTTAGCATTCATACCGCTTATAGATTTTATGCATTTTGAAGAAAAACTTGTCCCCATGATTAAAGATTATATGTTTATCACGGCATTTGCTACTTTTGGCGGGTATTTGCATGCAGCTTTAAAAGAATTTTTGCAGGCGTTTGAAATTGTATTAGTGCCAAATTTAGTAACAGTATTTTCGGTATTTTTAAATATTATATTGAATGCAGTTTTAGTATTTGGCATAGGACCAATTCCATCATTAGGTGCAGTTGGACTCGCAATTGCGAGTTTTACAGTAAGATATTTTATGGGAATTTTCCTTCTGGTATATTGCTTCAGAATAATGAAATTTAAGGATTATAAAGAGTTTGATTATTATAAAAGCCTGATAAAAATAGGGATTCCAATTTCCTGTGCAATAATGATTGAATTCATAGCCTTCAACAGTGCAGCAATCGTAATGGGAAGAGTTTCAGGAATTTATGCGGCAGCACAGAATTTGATAAGCACATTAACCACCGTTTCCTTTATGGTTCCTCTGGCAATTTCAAATGCAATCGCCGTTAAAGTCGGATTTGCAAATGGAGCTGAGAACTTTTATGACTTGAAGAGATATTCTTTTGTCGGTCTTGTTATGTCAGTTGCTTTTATGATTTGCAGTTCAATAATCTTCTCAACCTTCCCGAACTTTTTGGTCGGTCTGTTTACAATTGACACCAATCTTGTAAAAATAAGTGTTCCGGTTCTTTATATTCTATCAATTTTCCAAATATTTGACGGGCTCCAAGTAGCGTTAGCAGGAATTTTCAAAGGCATAAAAAAGACAGGCGTTGTTCTTCTTTCAAACTTTACAGCATACTGGGTTATTTGTTTGCCGCTCGGTTATACATTAGCGTTTAAATACAATTTGATGTTACGCGGTTTCTGGATGGGGCTTGTAATCGCGGCAATAATTCTTTGTATCATAATGCTTGTATTTATCACAAAATATATTAAAGATTTAAAACCCAGCTCAGTTGCCACAGAAGCTTAAAAATGCTATAATTGCTTTGAGTTATAATTTTAAAGGAGTTTTGAATGAAGGAATTGAGAGAGAACAAAAATCCGTTTACTATTAATGGATATTTGGGTAGAAAATGGTATTTTATATTAGGAATAATTATTGCAGCCATAAATTTTATTCTGCAATTTACACTTTGCCGTTCGATTTTTACCGAAATAATGCAGCTTACACATGCAGAAAAAGGTTATTGCATATATAAAATACTAACCTCCGGCTTTATATCTAAAGGCGAAGCAATTTCGTATGCTATCCTTTTGTCTGTAGGCATTATTTTATCTTTTATTAATAATAAAAAACGTATCACTGATGTCTTAGGGAAAGAAACACATTCATACCTTATTGCAGGAATTTTAGCATTGTTAACAGTAAGTCTTATGTTCTTAAACAGCAATTCTGCATTATTTAATCTTTTATATGTATTAATCCTGCCAGCCTCTTGCATACTTCTTTTACTTCCGGGAAAACTCATGATTGCACCGTATGAAGAACCTATGGAAACAGACGCCTGCGGTAATATTGAAACAAAAAAAGCTGTTTCTTTCTGGAAAAGATTGCTTGCATATTTTATAGATGCATCATGTATCCTTGCGCCTATTTCGTTATTCGCACTTAAGATAAATCCTGATTTAATTTCAAAAATTGGTGATTTTTCTATCCTTACCGGACTTGCAATATTTGTTCTGTATTTTGGCATAATGAACAGCGAAATATGTAAAGGCCAAACACTTGCAAAATCTGTTCTTGGAATAAAGGTAGTTGATGAAGCAAATAATTATCTTCCATTAAACAAATCTATATTAAGAGCTTTCGTCTTAGCTGTTTGTGTAATGATGCCGGCGGCAATTTCTCACTTATTAGCAGTAAAAGATTTAAGCACCTTTATGAAAATAATTTATGTTCTGGTAATAACAGCAGGAACAATATTTTATTTACTCTTTTTATTTAATTTTAAAACGCGGCAAACATTACATGATTTGACTGTAAAAAGCTATGTTGTTACAACAAAATGTCAGGCACCATTAAAAGATAATAAAATTAACGCAACTCCTGTTGTTTTTGCGGTTTTGATTGCACTAATGTGCGGAATGTTTACAAGTCTTGGACTTATCGGACTCAGCCGCATGACAATGCCGGCTGAACTTATCTCGAATACAGAAAAAGAACTGAATATTAAGATTACAAAAAATAGTTCAGTAACCAGCTACAAAACCGGAAAATCAACTCTAACAGTATTCATTCCGGTAAAAGATATCAACGATGAACAATTAGCGAAAAAAGTTTCTGAATACCTGAAAAACAAAACAGACGAAAATACCGGAACTATCAATGTTTTGCTATACAAATTCGCAAGTTTTGGTAATGCTTCACTTCTAAAAAAGCGTGTATATACTCAGAGAGCAGAATAATTATTATATAAATAAAAGTTTTTATGATACAATAGACTTGAATGGAGGAAATACTGATGCAAAGAGAACAGAGAACATTTATCGCCGTAAAACCCGATGGAGTTAAAAGAGGTTTAACAGGAGAGATTATCAAAAGATTTGAAGCAAAAGGGTTTAAACTCATCGGCCTGAAAATGCTTGATGTAACTCCGGAAATGGCTGAAAAACATTATGGAGAACATAAAGGCAAACCCTTCTATCCGCGATTAATAGAATATATCCAAAGTGGCCCGGTTGTGGCAATGGTTTGGAAAGGTTTTGATGTAATAGCAGGAGCACGTCAGCTAATGGGTTCGACAAAACCGCTTGAAGCACAGGTTGGGACAATCAGAGCAGATTATGCATTAGTAAAAGAGTATAATGTTGTACATGGTTCAGATTGCGTTGAAAGTGCAGAAAGAGAAATTGCAATCTATTTCAAACCTGAAGAACTTTGCGACGAATACGACAATATGGCAGAAATCGTCATAGAAAAACTTGATGAAGAATAATAATCAATAAGGCGTGAATGTTTTCACGCCTTAACTATATAAAAACAGGAACTTAAAATGAAACATAAGCCGGAAGATGATTTTTTTAGTTACGAACTTACGCACATATGCAAACAAACAGGCGCCAGAGCTGGAGTTTTCAAAACCCCGCATGGAATAATTAAGACGCCGATATTCATGCCTGTCGGGACAAATTCAGCTGTCAAAACTCTGACATCTGACCAAATTATGGACACGGGCGCGCAAATTATGCTTTCGAATTCTTACCACCTTTATTTGAGAGCCGGTACAAAGCGTATTAGAGATTTTGGCGGAATTCACAGCTGGATGAACTGGCATAAACCTGTTTTAACTGATTCCGGAGGGTTTCAGGTATTTTCTCTCGCGCATTTGAATAAAATTACAGAAGACGGCGTTGAATTTCGCGACCCGAAAGACGGTAAAAAACACTTTATAAATCCCGAAGTATCAATGGAAATTCAGCAGGATATCGGCGCTGATATTATAATGGCGTTTGACCAGTGCGCACCCTTTCCATGCGATTACGAAACCGCTAAAAAGGCAATGGAACGCACTCACCGCTGGCTTGAAAGATGTTTTAAAGCAAAAACTAACCCGCGCCAAGCATTATTTCCAATTGTTCAAGGCGCATTTTACGACGATTTAAGGAAAGAAAGCGCATCTGTAATTTCCTCTTACGATGCGGTCGGATATGCAATCGGCGGTCTAAGCGTCGGCGAAACTAAAGATATAATGAATCATTTTGTTGAATTCACAGCCCCTTTGCTTCCTGTAAGCAAGCCGAGATATCTTATGGGAGTTGGAACGCCGGAGGATTTGTTGGACGGAATTAAACGCGGAATTGATATGTTTGACTGTGTTCTTCCGACCAGAAACGCACGCCATGGTTCCTTCTTTACGCCTGACGGAAAACGGAATATTAAAGTCAAAGCTTACGAGGATGACCCTGCACCCCTTGTTGAAGGATGTAACTGTTATGCCTGCCGCAACCACTCAAAAGCATATATTAGACATCTTTGGCGCTGCGGAGAAAGCACGGCGGCAACACTTCTTTCAATCCACAACATACAATTCCTTGTAGAATTCTCGCAAAAATGCCGTCAAGCAATTCTTGACGACAAGTTTGGCGATTTTTATAAAGAGAACTACGGGAAATTATTATAGGGAATTATTCTTTGACAGAGAGTAGTCATCCTAAGCAATATTTTGCGAAGATTCTTCGCTACCACACCTCACTCTATTCCGATACAGGCTAACTAGTTTTGTCTAACTCAACTGTTCGCTTTGTATCTGAATGACAGTATTGCTAAGGCTCTCTGTATTCACTATTATACGTTATGAATAATTCTTTTATTATAAAACTTTGTTAAACATTTCCGGTCGAACTGTTTCTATCGTCTTCAAGCTGGCGGATATCAATATTAACGTCAGTTTCCTCCTGATATGAAGTTATAACAGGGGTTTCAATATCAACGTTAACATCTGCATCAACCATTTCAATATCGTTTTTCGGAAATTCTTTGACTTTACCGTCCTCCATCTTAACAGCAACTTTACCGCTCAGGAATTGCAGGTAACAGACTTTTCCAAGCCCTTCGGACGTCATAACAGATGACCCGACCGGAGGCATTCCTTTTGCAGCATCAATATAGTTTGAATATTCGTAAGTCAAACAGCAAAGCAGTCTTCCGCAGGTACCGGAGATTTTCCCGGGAGCAATTGGCATGCCCTGGTCTTTTGCAAGCTTCACGTTAATTGTCGCAAATTTTCTCAAAAAAGTTGAACAACAGAACGGACGGCCGCAAACACCTGTTCCTTCCAGAATTGAAGTTTCATCACGAACGCCGATGTGCCGCAAATCAATTCTCACACGCGTGAAGGTTTGTGTTAAATCTTTTAGAAGTGCACGAAAATCAACACGTTCGGGCGCTGTATAATAAAAAGTTATTTTTCTTCTGTCAAAAGTTATTCTGCATTGAACAAGGTTCATAACGAGTTTGTGCTGCTGGACAAGAGCCTGACATTTGAAAAACGCCGTAACTTCTTCTTTTTTTATATCATCAAGAGTTTGCAAGTCCCGCTGGGTCAAAGTTCTGATAACAGTCAAAGGTTCGGGTTTATTTTTAGATTTCTCCCAAATCTCTGAAATCTTTGAATTTACAAGAAAAGCCTTTAAAGCCTCTTCGCCCTTGTCTGTGCGCACCAAAACCATCTGGCCGTCTTCGAGGTGAATATTCTCCGGCACAATCAGAGGGTAAAATGTGTTTTTTATATAATTTACGGCAAATTTCATTTTATACGTATCTTTCTTCTTCCTTAAGTTTTCTGTTCATAAGTTTTTCGAGCAGCGCCTGCGGCGTGATGTCAGTGTAAACAGCTTCATAAATTGCAGCAGACACAGGAACCTCCAAATTTAGTTTTTTAGCAAGTTCGCAGATTGCTTTTGAAGTTTTGACGCCTTCTGCAACTGAGCCGAGTTCTGCTAAAATATCGTCAATTTTTTTGCCTTTTGCAAGCATTGAACCGACCGTGTAATTTCTTGACATCGGGCTTGAACAGGTTGCAATCAGGTCGCCCATACCGGAAAGTCCGTATAAAGTCGATGGATTTGCACCAAGTTGAAGGCTTACACGAACAATCTCCGCCATTCCGCGTGTCAAAAGTGTTCCGGTGCAGTTGTCGCCGAGTCCCATTGTTTTTGCAAAACCGGACGCGATTGCAATTACGTTTTTAAGGCTTCCGCCAAGTTCAACACCGATTACGTCCGAGTTTGTATAAAGCCTGAATTTTGATGGAACAGTGCAGGCTTTTTGGACGAATTCGGCGACTTTAATGTCTTCACATGCAACAGACGCCGCGGTCGGAAGTCCGGCAAGAACTTCTTTTGCCAGAGTCGGCCCTGAAAGGATTGCGAGTTTCTGTTCGGGTAAAACCTCTTTAATAACCTCTGACATTCTCATTAACGACGGAAGTTCAATACCTTTTGACGCATTCACAAGAATCTGTTCGGGTTTTATGCCGGCTTTTTTCAGGTTTTCGCACACATCGCGGGTTCCTGATGTCGCAACAACATTCAGAATTATATCGGCATCTTTAATTGCAAGAGCAAGGTCTGATGTGATTTCAACTTTTTCATCCAGTTGAACTTCAAGAGGTTTTGAAGCATGTTTATTTTTAATCAAATCTTCAGACAAATCCTGCGCACGTCCCCAGACTGTGACTTCCTCGAAATTATCGGTTAAAAGCCACGCGAGCGTAAGCCCCCAACATCCTGCACCAATTACTGTCAATTTCATAACTTCTTATCCTCTTTCTTGTTATTTATGCCGCAAAAAGCGGATTTTTCTGTTTAAACGGCCGCTGTTTTCGAATTCAAAAGTTTTCTTAAGACTCCGCGGTGTTTTTTAAGTTCAGCTCTGGCTTCTTCAATGCCGAGTTTCAATTCAAGCGTGACGATTGCTGTTTTTATTTCCCAGTCACATTTGAGAAGTGCTGCTAAAGCCTCGCTGTGTGAAACATTTGCAATCTGAGCAACAATTCTTATTGCACGGTCTTTCAATTTTTCATTTACAGCCTGCAAGTCAATCATGAAGTTTTCATAAGTCTTGCCTATTCTAATCATAGCACCGGTTGAAAGCATATTCAATATCATTTTTTGAGCAGTTCCCGCTTTCAAACGGCTTGAGCCGGCAATAACTTCAGGGCCTACTTCAGCACAGATTACAAGTCCAGCTTCTTCGGCAATTCTGCCTTTCGGGTTGCAGGTAATGCCGATTGTTTTTGCACCGGCTTCTTCGGCGCGTTTTAAGACACCCAAAAGATATTTTGGATTGCCGCTTGCAGAAATCACAATTGCAACATCGTCTGGCTTTAAAACCTCAGCATCGTGATAGCCAAAATCCATATTATCTTCAGCGCCCTCAATTGAATGTCGGATTGCTTTATCACCTCCCGCTATAAAGCCGGTAACCATGTCTTTGGGTACGCTAAAGGTCGGAGGGCATTCTGATGCGTCCAGAATTCCAAGACGGCCGGAGGTTCCGGCACCAAAATAGTAAAGTTTTCCGCCTTTTAGAAACTGTTTTGCGATTAAGTCAATACCTTCTGCAATGTGTTCTGCTTCGTCTTCAACAGCCAGCGCAACAAGTTTGTCTTCGTCATTCATTTTCTTAACGATTTCGATAGTCGGAAGAATGTCGATGTCTTTTGTGTTTTCATTTCTGAACTCTGTAATAATGTCGCTCATGCAGGTGCCTCCTTTATATATAAACACTAATAACCATAATCCATTTTAATTTACAGCTTCATCAAGTTTGCCATTTCAATTGCAGCTTTTGCGGCATCTGACCCTTTGTTACCGGCTTTTGTTCCGGCTCTTTCGATTGCCTGCTCAATATTATCTGTGGTTAGAACACCGAAAATTACCGGAATTCCCGTTTGAAGACTAACTTGCGCAACCCCTTTTGAAACTTCAGCACAAACATAGTCATAATGAGACGTTGAACCTTTAATAACTGCACCAAGCGTAATTATTGCATTGTACCTGCCTGATTTAGCAAACTTTTGTGCTGCAAGCGGTATTTCAAACGCGCCGGGAACTTTTACAACATCAATATTTTCATCTGAAACGCCATGACGAATAAGCTCGTCAATGGCGCCTGATAAAAGTTTCGACCCGATAAAGTCGTTAAATCTTGACAAAATTATACAGAATTTTTCATTATCTGCTACTAATTGGCCTTCATAAGTTTTCATAATCTTTCTCCACGGCCGCGATAATTCTTAACACAGCCCTAACCTTTTAACTGTAATAATTTTAACTCATTTTACATTATTTTACAACAAACGGCAGGAAAATCTTATAAAAAATATATAAAGCAGCCATTATTAACAAAATTCCGCTGACTTTCAAAAGGATATCGGAAACTTTGTAAAACCCTTTCCAATTTTTGAGGTGTGAGGTTATGAAGCCTGCAAAAATCAGGATTAAACCTTGTCCGATTGCAAAAAGGAAAAGCATAATTACAGCTTGCCCAAGGCTTGCAGAAAGTGACGCAAAAGCCATAATAGCAGCTAAAATTGGTGTTGAGCATGGTGTTCCAGCAAGAGCAAATACAGCACCCAGCAAAACAGGATACAAAAATGTATTATGACCTTCGCTTTTCGGCATTTCTTTTATTACAACAGGCATGTCAAAATCCAGAATGCCGACAAGCTTTAAGCCCATAATCATAACAATTGATGCAAGCACAAGCCCGAAATACCCGCCGGCAAAAGAAACAAACACTTTACCCGTAACCGCACATATTATTCCGATTATCGAAAAAACAATCGCTGTTCCAAAAACAAAAAATAACATTTGCAGGAAGGTTTTTGCGGGATTTTCGTTGGAATATCCGCCGACATAACCCACTATCAACGGAAGCATTGCCAGCGAGCAGGGTGAAAATGATGCAACTAAACCGCCTAAAAAAGATAACCCGAATAATAGTGGTAAGCTTCCTCCCTGTGTGAAAAGTTCAACATAGTTTGTCATTATTTAAGTTCCTTTAAATAATTCTCCAAAACTTCTTTTTCAATTGCGCCTTCAATTCTCTGAACCTGATTGTTATTTGAGTCAAGGAAAATCATTGTCGGCACCAATGTAATATTATATTTTTTGATTTGTTCGTTTGTAAAAGCTTTTCCATCCTGAACAGAAATTTCAGTCAAAACAATTTTATCCTGGTATTTAGGATAAACTTCTTTAAACAATTTGTTCATTGTCTGGCAGTCAAGACACATCGTTGATGTGAATTTTAAGATTTGAGGTTTTCCGATAGCGACTTCGTTAACAACCTGATCGGTTTGAGGGATTTCAGGATTTGTCTGTGCTGTTGTTGTGTTTGCATTACTCAATATCCAAAATGCCACAAGTGGAACTATCAATACTAATGCAACAATAATAATGTTTTTTTTCATGAAAATTTCTCCTTTTCGACTTACATAATAGCATAAACCAAAAAGGATTTTTTCAAAACTCTAAGCGGGCAGAATTATTATTGCTTAGCCTGGGGATTGACAGCGTAATCTTTTAGTTTATCCAGAGCATTTGCCATATTATACATATTTGCGCCAAAGTATGCAATTGCGCCGCCTACCGGAATTGTGAAAAGAAGTCTTACCCATTTTTTCGGGCTGAGGGATGAGAGAATACCAAGCGCACCTAATGCAAAAACAGAACCCCCAAGAATTTTTTGTGTTGTTTTAGCCTTTGAAATCTGGGCAAGTGTCGGCATTTGCACACCCGGAATTACACCCGGATTTTGCGCAGGCTGAGATGCGGCCGGCTGGGTATGTTCAAAGCTATCGGCTTTGGCTTCCGGTTTTGTAGTTTCAGGAATTTCCTGAGCCGGTTGGGATTCAGGTTTAGCTTCGGTAGCCTGAGAAACCTCATTTTCTTGAGCTTTAAAAGATGTGATATTAAAATTTCTGACAGAATTTACAAACATTAGGACACCTCCTGCAAATATTAAATCAAAACAAAAGATTTTTTGCTAATTGTGTAATATTCTTTTACAAAAATTTAAACATCCTCCGGCACAAAAAATTCAGCGCGTTCAAGAAGTTCGCGTGTATGCTCGTAACAGCAGGTACCCCGTGTTATTAACTGGTATTCGCGAACAATATTCAAAATATCATCCACCGACATTTTGATTAATCTTCTTTTTCCTTCAATAATTATTGCCATAATCAAATCCTTTCAAAAATAGTTACGGCAAAATTGGTCAAAACCTTTTGGAAAATCCTCCGCAGTGTTTAGAAATCTCTTTTGAAATTATAATCCTGTTTTCTCGTCGAGTTTGAAGTAATCAATCAATGCCAGGATTGACGAAAGCTCTTCAAATGCTTTTTCCAGTTGTTTCGAACTGTTTAACGGGGTAAAAAGACTGCCAATTTCAAAAAGATTTTTTCTTGTGGAAATGGCAAACATAATATCTTCACCATAAAATGAACATTTTGCTTTTCTTGCGCCAAAGGCTGTCTGCAAATTTTTAAATCGTTCCATGAAGGCTGTTGTTATCAGATATCTGCCCTCCACTTCGTCTGAAGAATACGCTTTGTAATATTTGTTGAATTCAACATCCTCAAGTTTTATTTCGTTTAATTTTTCTTTATTTTTCTTTGAATTAAATAATACATAACAAACAAATGCACAAATTGCTGCAAGCCAAACCAAAACACACTTTATCAATTCTTCAGGAGTGAACGAATCGCCGTTGAATATAGCCATAACAATGCTTGGAAGAAGCATTAATAACACAATAAATATAGCACTATGCCTATTTTTTATATTCCAATCACCTTTTGTCGCAATCATGGTTTTGTTTATAATATCTTTGTTTGAAGCAAAATTTATTATTACACCCTTGAAAATTGTATATGTAACTTTATTTTTGCCGGAACCCGACAAATACCATAATCGGGTTTCTGTAACTGAAAATTCTACACCTTTATATTTGCCGACGAAAACATCATCATCAGTTCTTTGGTTGAAGTTTGAAAAAAGTTCACTTTCATTAATTTTAGAGGTTGATAATTTATGAGAATTTTCGTACCATTTCATTTTACCAAAAGCTTTCACAACTTGCGGCATGCATTCTCGTTTTAATTTTCTAGAAAAATCCTCATTGATATTATATAAAAAGTAACAGGCAGAAACAGCCGTCCCTATTCCGATAAAAAATAACGCCTGAATATTACGAAGTTCCGCAAATAAATAAACACATACTGATATTGCAATAATAACAACTACTAATATAAAAACGAACTTAAAAACTTCACTTTTACGTTTCTTTTCCCAATCTATCATCAGCGGCGCAATTTCATTATGATAAATTTCATAAAGTCGGTTCTGTATTTCTGATAAATTCTGCGGATTCTTTTTTACCATCATAACTTCCTTATTTGTATAGATTATACGACATAAGTAACATTATGGCATGATACGGATAGAGGAAAACAAAAGAGAGGATTTTTCAATCCTCTCTTCGCTTTATCATTCCCAATAATAATATTATAATATTATTCTTCGTCGCCGTTGTCAATCTGGAAATCAGGAGCTCCGAACATGCCTTCGATTTCTTCCAAAATCGCAGACGGTTTACGAGCCTGATTTCTTTGAGCAACTGCGCGTTTTCTGGCTTCGCGTTCTTTTTCTTCGTTAGCGTTGGTCAAGTGGTGGAAACCTGTACCTGCCGGGATTAAACGACCGATAATTACGTTTTCTTTTAATCCGCGGAGCAAGTCTTTCTTACCATCAACCGCTGCTTCTGTAAGAATTCTTGTTGTTTCCTGGAATGAAGCTGCTGAAATGAAGCTTTCTGTGTTCAAGGAAGCTTTTGTGATACCTAACAACAGGAATTCACAAGTTGCAGGAGTTTTACCTTCAGCTTCAACTTCTTTGTTTGCATTTTCGAAGTGCTGAATTTCAACCAATTCACCAGGCAGCAATGTTGTATCACCTGCGTCAACGATTTTAACTTTCTTAGTCATCTGACGAACGATGATTTCAACGTGTTTATCAGCGATTTCTACGCCCTGTGAACGGTATACACGCTGAACTTCGTCAACCAAATACTGCTGAGCAGCTTCAGGTCCGCAAAGTCTGATAACATCGTGCGGGTTCAAAGGACCGCTTGTTAAAGGCTGACCTTTTGTGATTTTCTGTTTGTCTTGAACAATGATGTTTGCATCAATTGCGTATTTGATTTCTGTACGTCCGTTTTCGTTAACGAGGTACAGTCTTGGCAAGTCATCATCGGTTTCTATTTCAGCGACACCGTCAACTTCTGCAAGTATTGCACAGTCTTTCGGTTTGCGGCCTTCAAGAAGTTCTTCTACACGAGGCAAACCTTGAACGATGTCGCCTGTTTTTTGTCTTTCAAATACCAGTGTTGCAATAATATCACCGCGAAGTACCAATGCGCCGCTTTCAACCTGAAGCATTGTACCTGGACTGATTAAGTAAGGACGGCCGTTTCTGATTTTAACTTCGTTCTTGTTGATTGAAACAATTTGTCCTGAAACCGGAGATTTTTCGCCGTTGTCAGATATGATTGAATCAAGTTTAACAAAATCGCCCTTCTTAACAGAAGCTTTGCCTTTTAAAGTAACAACTGTTTCGTAGTTGTCGCAAATGATTAACAATCTGCGCGCATCTTCATTGTCGTGTTTAATAGAAGCTGCACCGTCGTTAATTGCAAGAACCTGAGTTTTTGCAACCGGAGTTTTCGGGTCAATTGTCTGGCCGTCTTTTACAAGAAGCTCTGTTTGAAGTGAAGACATCAATTTTGAATTACCTTCGAATTCACGACGGATGATAAGGTTTTCAAGAACAACAATTCTCAAATTACCTTTATCATCAAGTTCTACCATACCTTTAAGGTGTGATAAGTAACCCTGCATTTGAAGAACCAAGCTTGTTCTGGTAATTGTTGAACCATCAAGGTTTCTAACTCTTGCACCGTCTTTGTATTGAAGCTGTGTTACAGGAACAATGTCAATCAAATCATCTGTTGTATTAAATTTAATTGAAACGTCTTTTTGTTCAACTTCAAGTACTTGAACAGGTCTGATAAGAATTTGAACAGGCTGGTTTGCAATGTTGTCTTCATCAAGTGAAAGGCTTGCGTCAAGTTCTTCATCCAAATCATCAATATCAATGTCATCATTAGCTGAATCCATAATTGACACGATTGAAGTTTCACTTGCTTTAATACCTTCTGCGATAACTGTTCCTTTTTTAACAACTTCGCCTTCATCCACCTTAAGTTCTGAAATGCTTGAAAGTGTATGAACTTCGCCGGGTCTTACCGTGATTTCGTGAATAATGTCGTTAAATTCTTTGAATTCAACAATACCGTCGATGTGACAGTAAACGTCTTTCACAACTTCGGTACCTGCTGTAACGAAAGTTCCGTTTTCAACCATTTTCAAAGAGCTGTCTTTTGAAATCTGGTGAATTTCTTCCGGAATAAATACAACAGAACCCGGTTTTGTGATGATTTGATTTTCATCAACTTCAACATCAACGTATCTGATTTCACCGGAGGAAGTTACTGCGCACTCATCGTCGATAAGTTCTGCAATAATCATACCGTTTTCAACCGGAGTATCAACCGGAGCTTTAACGATGTATTTTTCGCCGGTTTTGTCAACTGTCCAGAGCTGTTCTTTTTTGGTTTGTTCAAATGAAGCGTTTTCAGGCATTAATGAAGCAATTACAATTGTTAATTCTTTACCTTGAACAATTTTCTTGATATTTTTGCCTTCAAATTTAACATCTTCAATAACCAAATCTTCCCCGAAACGAACTTCGCCGCCGTGTTCTGAAATGGTTAAAGTTTCAGCTAATTTTTCGCCTTCTTTGACTGGCTGTTCGTCTTTTACAAGAACTTTAGAGCCGCCCGGAAGGTTATAAACATCGCCTCCAAGAACCCAAATAATACCTTGTTTGTTTGTAGTTCTTGAAATGTTGCCTTGTCTGTCTTTCTTTTCATCAGCGATGAAATCTTCGTAGATAACTTCGCCCGGAAGGTCTGATGTAATATCTTTTGTAGCTTTTTCAGTCAAACGAGAGCCGTCGCCTGATGATGCAGGTTCATAAACTGCAAGTTTGAAACCTTTTTCAACCTGCATTCCGTTTGTAAAGAACACAGTTGAACCAGCCGGAATATGATATTTATCAGTACGTTTTGCACCTTTAATTTCGATATCGGCTTCGTAGTTTGCAACTTTAACAACGTCCCCGTGGCGTGTTCTTACTTCGCGGGTTTTAACGCTTGAAACAACTTCACCGGCAGATTTGGCTTCGATTGATTTCATAGCGCCGGCACCTTTGAATACACCGCCGGTGTGGAATGTTCTCATTGTAAGCTGTGTTCCGGGTTCACCGATTGACTGGGCTGCAATAATACCGATAGCTTCACCAATATCTACGAGCTTTTGGGTTGTCATTGCCCAGCCGTAGCATTTTTGGCAGATACCGTATTCAAGTCCGCAAGTCAATCCTGAACGAACACGTAATTCCTGAAGGTTCAAGTGTGCAACTTTTTTAACATCATCACGGTTCATTGTTGTTCCGGCTTGAACAAGAACTGTTCCGTCTGTATCTTTAATATCTTCTGCAATTGTTCTTCCTAAAAGTCTGTCAATTAACGGAACAATTACAGCATCACCGTTTGTAATCGGTTTCATGTTGATAGCTTTAGTTGTATGACAGTCATCAGCACGAATAATTACGTCCTGCGCAACATCAACCAAACGTCTTGTCAAATAACCAGAGTCGGCTGTTTTTAACGCTGTATCTACAAGACCTTTACGTGCACCGTATGATGAAATGATGTATTCGGTAACTGACAAGCCTTCTTTAAAGTTTGATTTAATCGGCAAGTCGATAATCTGACCTTGTGCATCAGCCATCAAACCGCGCATACCTACAAGCTGTGATACCTGTGATAAGTTACCTCTCGCACCGGAGAACGCCATCATATATACAGGGTTTAATTTATCAAAATTTTCAACAACCTGAGCTGTTAATTTTTCAGTAGTTTCAGACCAGGTGTCGATAACTTTTGTATATCTTTCAACTTCGGTAATTTCACCTTTTAAGTATCTGTTAGTTGATTTTTCAATTTCTTTTTCCGCTTCTTTCAGTAATTCTTTTTTAACGGAAGGTACCTGCAAATCCGCAATTGAAATTGTTGTACCGGATTTGGTGGCATACTTATAGCCCAAGTTTTTCAGGCTGTTTGCAAGTTCTGCGGTTTTAGCACCGCCAAACTCCAAATATATTTGAGACAGAAGGTTGTTTAAACCTTTTTTATCCATCTGTTTATTAATAAATTCCGGAGTTTTCTTTGAATTTGTGTATGTTTCCATTCTATATTTCCTTTATTTTATAACTTAGCTTACGATTTTAGTTAAGTCGCATTTATCAATCTTAAACCAGGGCTTTTCTTACAGCTTCATTGAAGATTAATCTTCCTGCTGTAGTTTCTAACCTTCCGCCGTGTTCATCACGTACAACGATTTTGTCGTGAAGGTCAATTACGCCGACTTCAAGAGCTGAAATTGCGTCCTGGAAGTTATAGAAATATCCTTTCGGATCTGCTTCCGGATTTTTCAGGATTGTCAGGTAGTACATACCCAAAACCATGTCCTGAGTTGGTGTAATAATCGGTTTACCTGTAGCCGGTGCAAGAATGTTATTAGTTGCTAACATTAACATACGGGCTTCAGTTTGCGCTTCGATTGAAAGCGGAACGTGAACAGCCATCTGGTCACCGTCGAAGTCAGCGTTGAACGCTGTACAAACAAGCGGGTGAAGCTGAATTGCGCGGCCTTCTACCAATTTCGGCTCAAATGCCTGAATACCCAGTCTGTGAAGGGTCGGGGCACGGTTTAACAATACCGGGTGTCCGTCGATTACTTCTTCAAGGATATCCCAAACGATTGCTTCTGAGCGCTCGATTTTCTTCTTAGCTGATTTAATGTTTTGAACATATCCGCGTTCAATAAGTTTGTTAACAACAAATGGTTTGAACAATTCTATTGCCATTTCTTTCGGCAAGCCGCACTGATTTAAGCTCAATTGCGGACCTACAACGATAACTGAACGGCCTGAGTAGTCAACACGTTTACCGAGCAGGTTCTGACGGAAACGACCTTGTTTACCTTCGATAATATTAGAAAGTGATTTTAATGCTCTGTTGTTTGGGCCGACAACTGTTCTTCCACGTCTGCCATTGTCAATAAGAGCGTCAACAGCTTCTTGCAGCATACGTTTTTCGTTACGAACAATGATTTCAGGAGCACCCATTTCCAAAAGTCTTTGTAAACGGTTGTTTCTGTTAATAACACGTCTGTACAAATCGTTCAAGTCAGAAGTTGCAAAACGTCCGCCGTCCAATTGTACCATCGGTCTCAAATCCGGAGGAGTTACAGGCAAAACATCCATAATCATCCAGGTCGGATCTGTTTCAGATGAAATCAAGCTGTCAAGCAGTCTTAAACGTTTGATAAGTTTGCTTTTCTTTTGAACTGAATTTACTGAACCTGCAAGTTCTGTTCTGATTTCTTCTGCAAGTTCTTTTGTATTAATTTCTGATAATAATTCTTTAATAGCTTCTGCACCGATGCCTACTTTTAATGTAGAATCTTCGTTTTCAGCCATATAATCTTCATATTCTTCTTCGCCTAAAAGCTGAAGTTTTTTGAATTGGCTTTCGCCCGGATCAAGAACTACGTAGTTGTTAAAATAAATAACCTGTTCAAGGTCTTTCAAAGTCATATCTAGCAATAAACCGAGGTATGAAGGAATTCCTTTCAAAAACCAGATGTGAGAAACAGGAGCCGCCAGTTTGATGTGTCCCATTCTCTGACGTCTTACTTTTGAATCTGTAACTTCTACACCGCAGCGTTCGCAGATAATACCTTTGTGGCGAACTCTTTTATACTTACCGCAATAGCATTCCCAGTCTTTTGATGGCCCGAAAATTCTTTCGCAGAAAAGACCGTCGCGTTCGGGTTTTAATGTACGGTAGTTAATTGTTTCAGGTTTGGTAACCTCACCGTAGGACCATTTCAAAATCCTTTCCGGCGACGCTATACTTATTCGTATATAGTCAAAATAATCAATACTTGTTGACATTTATATATTTCTCCTTTTTATCTGGGGGAATTCAATTCCCCCATTTAATTATCATTGCTTAGCTTGTTACGTTCTTAAATATCACCAAAGGTTGTCGGTGTTTCAAAGAAGTTGATGTTTAACAATTCTGAATCGATATCAGACAGAGTTCTTTTCGGAGCTGATTTTCTCAAATCATCCATATCTGTCATCAAGTCAACTTCAGCGCCGTCTTTCTTCGCAACTGTGATATCCAAGCCGATAGACTGTAATTCGCGAACCAATACTTTGAAAGATTCCGGAATACCCGGTCTCGGGATGTTATCGCCTTTAACAATTGCTTCGTAAGCGCGGTTTCTGCCGTTAACATCGTCGGATTTGATTGTAAGCATTTCCTGCAATGTGTAAGCAGCACCGTAAGCTTCCAGGGCCCAAACTTCCATCTCACCGAATCTCTGTCCGCCGAATTGAGCTTTACCACCCAAAGGCTGTTGAGTTACTAATGAGTAAGGACCTGTTGAACGAGCGTGGATTTTGTCATCAACCAAGTGAACAAGTTTAAGTATATATGAAAGACCAACTGCTACAGGTTCATCAAACGGTTCACCTGTACGTCCGTCAATCAATCTGACTTTACCGTCTTCGGTTACCCAATCGCAGCCTGATTCTTTAATACCTTTCAAAAGTTCGGCTTTTGTTGCGATTTCGGATTTGTTATCACCGTACATTTCATCAAATGAAGGTGCTTCGTAGTAATTTCCTGTCAAGTATGCTGCCAAACCTAGCAATAATTCATAAGTCTGGCCAACATTCATACGAGAAGGTACACCAAGCGGATTCAATACGATATCAACCGGTGTTCCATCAGGCATAAACGGCATATCTTCTTTCGGTAAAATTCTTGATACGATACCTTTATTACCGTGGCGTCCTGAGAGTTTGTCACCCACTGAAACTTTACGTTTTTGAGCGATGTAAACTCTGATTACTGTATTTGCGCCCGGCGGAAGTTCGTCGCCTTTTTCTCTGTCAAATACTTTAACGTCGAGAACACGGCCGCCTTCACCATGAGGAACTCTTAATGAGTTATCTTTTACATCTCTTGCTTTTTCTGCGAAGATTGCGCGGAGAAGTTTTTCTTCAGGCGGATGCTCAGATTCGCCTTTCGGTGTAACTTTACCTACCAAAATATCGTCTGCATAAACTCTTGCACCGATACGAACAATTCCGCGTTCATCCAGATGTCTCAAAGCATCTTCTGAAACGTTTGGAATTTCGCGGGTAATTTCTTCCGGTCCGAGTTTTGTCTGACGTGCGTCGATTTCTAATTTTTCAATGTGAACGGATGTGAACACATCATCGTGAACGCATCTTTCTGAAAGTAAAATCGCGTCTTCATAGTTGTAACCTTCCCAAGGCATGTACGCAACAATTACGTTTTTACCTAATGAAAGTTCACCGCCGTTAGTGGACGCACCGTCAGCGATTACATCGCCGGCTTTAACCTTGTCGCCTTCATTAACAATCGGACGCTGGTTAATGCAAGTATCCTGGTTGCTTCTTAAATATTTCATTAATTGATATATGTGAGGTTTGTTATTTGTATCGCGAATTACAATTTCTTCACCGACTACACGTTCAACAACACCATCAACTTCTGATATTACAACCATACCTGAATCTTTTGCGGCACGAGCTTCCATACCTGTTCCAACACGCGGTCTGTCTGTAATCAAAAGCGGTACTGACTGACGCTGCATGTTTGAACCCATCAATGCACGGTTGGCGTCATCGTGCTCAATAAACGGAATTAATGAAGTTGCAACTGAGATAATCTGGATTGGAGAAACCCCAACGTAGTCAACTTTTTGAGATTCGCCCATTGTGAATTCAGAACGATAACGAATAGGGACATATTCATCTTTAAATGTTCTGTCATCATTCAATTGAACGTCAGCCGGTGCAACACGGAAGTTTTCGTCTTCGTCTGCTGTCATATAAACAACTTCATCAGTTACAACACCGTCTTTAACAACAAAGAACGGAGATTCAATGAAGCCATAATCATTAACTTTTGCGTGAGTTGCCAAAGAACCGATAAGACCTGCGTTCGGACCTTCAGGAGTTTCAATCGGGCAGATACGTCCGTAGTGAGAAGGGTGAATGTCACGAACTGCAAAACCTGCACGTTCTCTCATCAAACCGCCTGGCCCAAGAGCTGAAATACGTCTTTTGTGAGTTAATTCAGCCAACGGGTTAATCTGGTCCATGAACTGTGATAACTGTGAAGAACCAAAGAATTCTTTTAATGAAGCAACCAAAGGCTTGGTGTTCAATAAGTTCAACGGAGTCAAAGTTTCTGAATCTTGAAGAGTCATTCTTTCTTTAACAATTCTTTCAATTCTTGAAAGCCCAACTCTGAACTGGTTTTGAAGAAGTTCACCAACTGAACGGATTCTTCTATTGCCAAGGTGGTCAATATCATCAACAGTTCCTTCATCGTATGTTAAATTAATTAAATATTCGATTGATGCAACAATATCCTGAACAGTCAAAGTTCTCTGATTTTTTGGAATGTTCAGGTTCAATTTTTTGTTTAATTTATAACGTCCGACACGGCCGATATCGTATTTCTTTTCATCAAAGAAGCGGGCTTCCAAAATTGAACGTCCGCCTGCTGCTGATGCAGGATCACCGGGTCTTAATTTTTTATAAACTTCAATTAATGCATCATCAGTTGTTTCTGCTGTATCTTTATCAAGAGTTTTCTTCAAGAATTCAAAGTGAGTGAATAAAGATTCCATTTCAGAAACTGTTATACCCATAGCTTTCAACAAGGTTGTAGCTAAGATTTTTCTGTTTTTGTCGATTTTAACGTAAATTAAATCGTTAGAATCAGTTTCGATTTTCAACCATGCGCCGCGGTTCGGAATCATAGTTGCGTTATATAAACGTTTTCCTGCAGGTGAAATTTCACGTTTGAAGTAAACGCCCGGTGAACGAACGATTTGCGATACGATAACACGTTCAGCACCGTTTACGATAAATGTACCTTTATCTGTCATTGTCGGAATATCACCGATATAAACTTCTTGTTCTTTAATTTCACCGCTGTCACGGTTTACGAGTCTTATCATAACACGAAGCTGTTTGGCATAAGTTGCGTCATGAATTCTTGCTTCTTCAACCGTATACTTTGCGTTATCAAAAGTATAGTTTGGCAAGAAATGCAATTCTAATCTGCCGGTATAGTCTTTAATCGGAGAGAAAGAAAGCAATTCTTCTTTCAAACCTTCTTTCAAAAACCATTCAAACGATTTTTTTTGCACTTCAATAAGATCCGGTAAATCGTCCAATCTGGTATGCGGGATACCCATTGGCGTTACTCTTTTCGCATATTTTGTCTTAGACATCAATTCACCTCATTAAATAATGGTGTACATACTACTAAAAAATATTTTTCTAACTTAAGGCTGTAAACCTTTTACCTGCCTGCGTCTCAGACTGATAAATCTTTATATGATATTCGGGGGAATTTTATTTGGGCACAATTCACCCGACTTTAATTTAACATGTTCTTTAATCGTAATACATCAATATTTTTAGTCAAGAAAATTTGAAACCTTTTCAAAAATTTTGTTAAATTTTCGTAATAAATAGTTAAAGATTTTGACTTTATGGGCATAAAATTATCTTTATATAAGGATTTATGCCACTAATTGGTTTTAAATAAAGTTCCCCTGTTAAAGTATTCAAAACTTGCATATATTCAAACTTTCTGCTACATTTTAATCTGAGGGGTAATTATGAAAAGATTTTTTATATTATTTGCTGTTTGTCTATTGGTTATTTTTTCAGGATTTAATAATTCAGCATTTTCTGCTTCCTGGAATGAGCTTTCGCAAAAAGAACGGGAGGCTTATATAAATCAGTCAATAGAAGATATGAAATCTTCTGATGATATTGATATCTCAAAAAATACTTTAGAAAATATTTTCGGAATTACATCCTCAAGAGATCCTAATTACAAAGAACACAGCACAGGAAAAACTTCGCTAAAGGGAGTAGCCTTAAGGAATACAAGCTGGTCGTATTTAATGCCGGGCCCGAGTTATCTTGGACAAAGCGGTCCGTCAATGCAAATAAATTCAGGATATACACTTTCAAATGACAATATTACACTGAGTTTTAACAAAAGCGGCAATTTAACAGAAATTAAAACTCAAACGCCTTCCTCTGCAAACGGAATTTATATTGTCAAAAAATATAATAAATATAAAAAATTAATTACAACGGCATTATATGACAATAATCGCATAATTTATTTCGATCAAAACGGGGATGTAGAAGTTATTTTAGAGGGTGGCACTTATTACAATATAGATGGTATAATCCAGAAAAAAACAAAAGGAAGTTTATAAACATGAAAAAAAAAGTTATTATACTATTTGCACTATTAAGCATATTTATATTTTTAAACCCGGCTTTTGCACAAGAAACTGAAACTTTGACTCTGCAAGGGAAAGCTGACTTTAACTGGCTTGACATGTCGCAAATCGAACGTGACACAATCATTGATAATTATAAAAAAATAATTTTTGGGGATGACACAGTTTACAAATACAAGCGAAAAGATTTCAGAACACTTCACAAAGATTATCTAAAAGACGAAAACAACAAAACTCATTACCTTGAAGCACAAGAAGGAATAACCGAAACTAAGGATTACAGATTAAGCGGATTTTTCAGCGGAAAAATATTAATCAGCTACGCAATTCAGTACAAAAAAAATCCGAAAACCGTTTACTACTATGACGCATTCGGAAATCTTAAATATGTTGATATGATTTCAGATAATTACCCGAACTTTCCATACTGGTCAAAACAATATAGAGCAGGCGGAAAAATGATAAGTGCAATATATTTCGTTTCGCATGATATGCAATATATGTACGAACCTGACGGAAAATTTCAGGGAGTATGGTTTATGGATAAAATGTACGACAGAAATGCAAAACAAACTCTCACTAGAACCAACTGGTAAAATTTATGAAAAAAATTTTAGTAATTTTCTTTTGTTTAATATTAAACCTCAGCTTTTGCTGCGGCGTATATGCCTACGGAGTACGGGTTCAAAAGGATTTCCGATACACAACCCAGCAGGACAGAAACCAGAGAATAAAAACTTACAAAGATTATCTTGAAAAAACAGGCATTTTTGATGAATCGCATTCCAGTTATAAACAAGATTTTAAGCCTTTTAAAAAAGATAAAAACTACAAGAAAAACCGTGACAGCATAAAACATAAAAACGAATTGAGCGGAGCTGATTATAAATTAAAAGGGAATTATTACCAGATGGCAGATAATATCCTGGCAAATTATTCTGTAATTTATAATAATGACCCTTACACGGAATACATTTACGATATGTTCGGAAATCTTTATCAGGTTGTAATTTTAACCGGAGAAGATTACATACTTCCGCATTATAAAGCCGTTTACTCTTTTAACGGATACCTTCAAAAAGTAAGATTTTTTGCAGTTGATGGTTACGAATATATTTTCCTTGCTGACGGAACTTTGCAGGGAGTTGTAATAGAAAACAAGTTATACAACAGCGTCGGAAGACCGCTTAAGGTTTGGCTTTTGTAGAAATAAAAATGCAGCTTGCTATTGACAAATATGGGACTAACAAAAAGTTCTGCTAAACCGACTACCAGGGAAGGTTTTTCCAATAATGTTTTGATTGCTCTTCCGGAGAAATGTCATTTACTGCAAACCAGGCACAGCCAATCCCATTCAGAAGCTGGGTTGAGCTTTTGTTACATGGAGAGCCTGCTACTTCCGGCCATTGGAGCTCTTCTAACTCTTCTTGAGTATAGGTACGAGTCTGTTTTAACGGCTTTATTTGGTCTGAAGCATCGTTAACCCGAAATTCAAAAATATCAAACCCAAGTCTGTTAGGCTTTGCGTAAGGTCCGTTTGTATCTATCCAGAATATTATTGAGCTATTATTAACGTCTACACCAATACTGCCTCCATCAGGTAAAATATAAAGAGCTTTTGGAGAATCTCTTCCCGGGTCAGACATGATAACTTTCGTTTTATTAAAATTCGTCATAGGATAGATACTATCAAGTTTTTTAACTACATTCAACTGCTTGTAAAATTCATCTATAAAAATTGGCGCGTCGACGTAACCATTATCACTATCATAATTAGCAGCAAAAGCTTTCCTAAGATTTGAAACACCCAAGGAAGCCTTTGTCATCAAATATGCATTTGAAAGATTTGCATAAGACTTTTTCAGCCCAACTTCCAAAACTTTCGCCTGATAATTTTTTATTAACTGAGGAATTGTCATAGCAGCAATTATGCCAATGATACCAAGGGTTATTAAAACTTCCGCCATGGTAAAGCCAATAAATTTCAAGTTTTTCATTCATTATCCTCTTATTATTATAATATAATATAATATTTATTATAACATAGTATAATTTATTTATCAATATAGTATTGCTAACATTGCAATATGCTAGACGAAGATTTTCTAAAAGAATTCGGATTTCAATTGAAACTATACAGGCTAAAGCGTGACTACACACAGGCTCAGCTTGGTGAAATGGTTGAAATTTCAGAACACAGAATAAGTCAAATTGAAAACGGAAAATGTAACTTGACTCTAAAGACCGTAAATCGTTTGTCTAATGCTCTTAAAATCCCGGTATTAAAACTTTTTGATTTTGAAGAATAAAAAAGCCGGCTGTAACGCCGGCTTAAATTTATAATTGGTTATTTATTTTGGCTTAACTACAGAATAAACATAGTTATTGTTAAAATATTTGTTTGCAACTTCAATTATATCAGATTCAGTGACTGAATTAATAAGTTTTATATATTCGTCCTTGAATTCATAGCCGCGTCCCGTGACTTCAAACCAGCCGAGATTTGAAGCTTTTTCAAGATTGGTTTCAAGTGAAATTATGTAGTTGCCGATGAGTTTATCCTTGGCCTCTTTTAACTCCTTGCTTCCGACAAACTCTTTTTTAAGCCTGAAAACTTCTTCTAAAAGTTTGGTTTTGGCACAATCGAGATTTTCCGGATTTGTGCCGATGTAGACAACAAAAGCACCCTTCAAAATATTCGGGCCGTAACTTGAGCCGAGCTGATAGGCAAGCCCTTCCTGGTCTCTGATATTTTTGAAAAGCCTTGAACTCATGCCGGCGCCAAGAAGTGAATCTATTACTTGTAAAGCAGCATAATCTTTTTTATTGAGCACACCCGGAGTCTGCCAGGCAAGAAAAATCCAATCGGTTTTTGTTTCAGGCATAATTTTCACGGCTTCTTTCGGTGATGTCAGGCGGCCTATTTCAGAAGCTCTGATTTTGTAGTCAAAAGTTTCGCCATCTCTGCCGGAGAAAATTCTGGTAAAATCCTTGATAACCTGTTCGTTATCAACATTTCCGTTCACAGAAATAACAACATTTTGCGGTGTGAAAATTTGATTATAGTAATCCACCAAATCTTTATGAGTTATTTGCGGATAAGTTTTTTCAAAAATCTTGCTTGTGTAAGAATAAGGCGAGCCTTCAAAAATCAAATCCTTATAATTTTCAATTGCGACCTGAAGAGGAATATCACGGTTGCGCTTAATCTTACTAAGTTTTTCGGTTCTTGCTTTTTCGATTTCGTAATCGTCAAAAGTCGCGTTGTTAATTACTTCATTAAGGATTTCGATTGTTTTGTCATATTCGGGTTTTGTCGTCAAAACATCAACTGAAAATGCATCGGCTCTGACTGAAGGCTCGATTTTTATGCCGTTGTCCTCCAAAACACGCGCAAGCTCTACCGGAGAGTATTTTCTTGTGCCTTTCATCATAACATCCGCTGTCAAAACAGAGGTTCCCGGAATTTTGTCCAGAAAGGTTCCGCCTTTTGCATAAATGCTTATTGCAATAATTTCGTTAACATCGTTTTGAGTAATTAATAAATCTGCGCCGTTTGAAAGCCGGTATTTTTTTGTCTGCGAATTTGCACTGACAAGTTTGGCAGGTTTAACCTCTTTTGACGGAAGTTTTGAGGAGATATTAACTTCCTTTGAAGCCTCCGGAAGCACAATTGAAATTGCAGATTTATCAACGCCGAGGTATTTGTTTGCAACGCGCTTAACCTCCTCCGGTGTTACTTTCTTAATCTCTTCAAGGTAATTTTTGTAATATTTTATGTCATTTGCAGTTACCATTGTGTAACCGATTTCCTGCGCAATATTTGATATAGATTCTCTTGCATAATAAGTATCACGCTCGATTATGTTTTTAGCCAGAGCAACCTGTGCCGGGGTTACGCCGTTTTTCTGAATATTTGCGATTTCTTCAAAAATTGCATCTTCGAGTTTTTTCTCATTTCCTGGCGTGAAGTTAGCTGAAACATAAAAAATACCGTCATCTCTAAAACCTGCATTTGACGCACCTATTGAAAATGCAAGCTGCTTTTTATCTTTAATATTTCTATAGAAAACAGAGGAACGTCCGTCGCCAAGGATTGTTGAAAGAACATCCAGTGCGTAAGAATCGTTATTTGTAACCTTCACCCCTCTAAACCCGATTAGCATGTAACCTGATTGTGCCGGAAGATAAGCGGTTTTTCGAGCCTGAGCCGTAAGCGGTTTTTCTGCCGCGAAATCCTCTTTTGAAACTTTTTTATAATCACAGTTAAAATCTTTTTTAACAAGTTCAAGAGCATGTTCGGTGTCAACATCGCCGACAATTACAGTGACCATATTTGACGGCACATAAAAGCTGTTGTAGTAATTTAAAATTTCATCGCGGTGAATTGTGCTTATAATCTCGCGTGTTCCGATAACCTTACGCTTGTATGGATGCGTTGTGTAAAGCATTGAAATCAAATTTTCATAAACTACATTTTGCGGCGTTGTTTCATCTTTTGAAATTTCTTCAATTACAACTTTGCGTTCTTTTTCAAGCTCTTTTCGCGGAACAAGCGGATTAAGCAGCATATCCGCGTGAAGCTCCATTGCCAAATCAAAATAATTTGACGGAATTGTTATATAATAATGAGTAAAATCTTTACTTGTCGCGGCATTAGTAATTGCGCCTTTTGTTTCAAGGATTTTGTCGAATTCTCCTGGAGCGTGGTTTGTCGAACCTTTAAAAAATAAGTGTTCCAGAAAATGTGAAACGCCGTTATTTTTGTCATTTTCGTTAATCGACCCTGTTTTAATCCAGGTATCAACTGTGACAATCGGATTTGTCCGGACTTCTTTAATAATAACAGTCTGCCCGTTATCAAGGTTGTAGACCGCGGCTTCGCTTGCAAAAACTGAAGTTCCGATAACAAAAGCCGTGAAAACTAAAAGAAATTTTTTCATCATATCCCTCTCTAATTACTCATTATCTGGAGTTATTATAACATAAATCCGGATTTTTAAAAAATTAGACAGTCGGAATATTGACAAAAATTCAAACTTATTCGCCGACATTAAACAAATTCAACTGCGGAACTTCAAGTTCAGCGCTATCAGATTTTTTTCGGGTTGCAAGGTTGTTTGAAAAATCCTTCTGCATTTTCACCATCAAATCTTGCGAACGTCTGATTACTGCACTTGGCAAACCTGCCATTTTCGCAACTTGAATACCATAACTTTTGCTTGCTCCGCCCTGAACAATTTTTCGTAAGAATTCAATTTCGCCATTTTCTTCGGTTACTGTAATTCTGTAATTTTTAATTTGCGGGTAAGTTTTTGTCATTACGTTCAACTCGTGATAGTGAGTTGCAAATATACATCTTGCTTTCACTCTCGTTGCAATATATTCTGCAACCGACCAGGCAATTGCCACGCCGTCATAAGTGCTTGTGCCGCGGCCGATTTCATCAAGAAGAATGAAACTTTTATCGGTTGCTGCATTTAAAATATAGGCTGTTTCTATCATTTCAACCATGAACGTTGACTGGCCTAGGGTTAAATCATCAGAGGCGCCGACACGTGTAAAGATTTTGTCAATTACGCCGAGTTTCAAATAATCCGCCGGAACCCAGGAACCAATTTGCGCGAGCAGTGCAATCAAAGCGTTTTGGCGCATGTAAGTTGATTTACCAGCCATATTGGGCCCTGTTAAAATCATAAACTGAGTTTTGTCCATAGTATTGCTTTGAAGTTCCAAATCATTTGCAACATACTCACCCAATGGAAGAATTTTCTCCAAAACCGGATGGCGTCCGTTTCTTACAATAAAGTCGCCCGACTCATCAATTTCAGGTTTGCAAAAATTATTCTCAACAGCTGTCTGTGCTAATGATGAAAGCACATCGGCTTTTGCAACACAATCTGCAATTTCTCTGATTTTTGTAACAAACTCTTTTGAATATTCTCTGAAATCAGTGAACATCTTATATTCAAGTTCGGTTGCTTTAAATCTTGCAGATAAAACATCGTCTTCGTGTTTTTTGAGTTCTTCTGTGATATAACGTTCAGCACCTGTTAAGGTTTGTTTACGCACGTAATTTTCGGGAATCATGTTTCTGTAAGTATTTGTGATTTCTATAAAATACCCGAAAACTTTGTTTTCGCCGACTTTTAAAGTTTTAATACCTGTTTTTTCACGTTCGCGTTCTGCAAAATTAATAAGCCATTCTTCGCCGTTTGTAAGCAAATCGCGGTAGTAATCCAATTCACCGGAAACTCCCTCGTTTATAATTCCGCCTTCTTTAATAACCATCGGCGCATCTTCTTTAATTGTGCGGGCGATTAATTCAGTATAAGCTTTGATTTCTTCTTCGTAATCTTTGACCGACGCAAAGGGATTGTTTTCAAGAGAGCTGGAAATTTCAATAAGTTCCGGAAGCATTTCCAAAGAAGCTTTTAAACTCAAAAAGTCCTTCGGATTAGCCGAATTGTTGCTCAGTCTGGTTGAAAGTCTTTGAATATCATAAATTTTTTCAAGGACTTCAATAAGGGAAACTCTTATTGAAGACTGTTCAACAAGTTCTGACACTGCTCTTTGGCGAACCATAATATCATGAACTCTTTTTAGAGGCTGGCAAATCCAGTTTCTCAAAAGCCTTGCGCCCATGTTTGTCTTTGTTTGGTCAATTGCCCAGAGAAGCGACCCGTATTTATTTTTTTCGCGCATGGTTTCAACAAGTTCAAGGTTTTTGCGTGTTCCGGCATCCAGAATCATGTATTCTGAAAGTTCGTAAGCTTCAATCCGCTCGATTTTCGGGACATTCTCCTTCATGCTTTCCCAAACATAAGCCAAAAGTGCACCGGCCGCGCGGAAGCCTAATTTACATTTGTCGTACCCGAAAGCGGTTAAAGAAGCTGGAGTGAAAACAGCTTTTAAATTTGAATCCGACATTGAAAAGTCAAAAACGCTTGCCGGAATTTTTGAACAGTTGTAAGTTTTTACAATAACATCAGGCAAATCAGCTCTTTCTTCGGGAACGATTTGGAAAGGTTTAATTTCACCGCGTACAGCCGGCGCAACGATTTCTGCCGGCGCAGTTCTTGCAAGCTCTGACATTAAAAGATTTAAAGGAGCCTGAGTAACCTTAAATTCGCCGGTTGAGATATCTGAATATGCAAATCCGTATAGCTCGGATTTATCATCCTTAAACATTGCGGCAATATAATTGTTTGTATTTTGCTTTAAAAAGTCGCTTTCCGTGAGTGTTCCGGAAGTAATAATTCTTGTTACGCCGCGCTTTACAAGCCCCTTGGCAAATTTCGGGTCTTCAAGCTGGTCGCAAAGTGCTACCCTGATATTTTTCTGCACAAGCTTTTCAAGATAACCGTTTATTGCCTTAAAAGGAATTCCGGCAAGAGGAACTCTGCCGTAAACAGCTCCTGCGTCACGTCCTGTTAATGTGAGTTCCAATTCTTTTGAAAGAAGAACAGCGTCTTCAAAAAAAGTTTCGTAAAAATCTCCCAGGCGGTACAAGAGAACCGTGCCCGGATTTTGACGCTTAATTTGCATGTACTGCTGCATAACAGGCGTCAAGTCTTCTATCTTTACATCCCATGAATTTATTTGATTGATTTCTGATTTTGACATAGCTATAATCAGATTATAACATGAAATAAGGAAAACAACATGGGCTGCTTAAAAAATATTTGCATGGCAATATTATTAGCACTTGCATTTATAGGCTTTATGTCGCTGGGCGGGGGAAGACTGGTCGGTGACATTGTTGATAATTTTCTTAATCCTCCAAAAGACGAGTTAATAAAACGGGCAGAAAAAGTCGGCGATTTTTCCAAAATCAATGATGAATTTGAACTTGAAAGAGCCGCGGGCATGCTCGGATACAACGGGGTCGTTGCAGAACACAAAGCTTCTGGGCAAAAGCTTCTTGTGATTGACACTAACAACAAGCCGATTTTAACAAAAGAAGACATTAAATCAGAAAATATTGAAGAAAAGCTTTTAAATTTGACAAAAAAAGTTAAATACCAAACTTTTCAGGTCGAGGAATTGAAAGTAACCAAACGCGGAACTATGAACTCATACGGAAAAGAAGCTCCTTATGTGAAATTTGAAGCCCGCCCCAAAAAACTTCCTATAGGAGATGTTGCAGGTATAATTTCTGTTGCCGAAAACAAAGAAGGAGAACAACGACTGCTTATTTCGGCCAACGAAAAGAAAAGATATTCACAGCTGATTTCGGAAGAATTTTTCAAAGCTGTTAAATAATCAATTACCACTTCATCGCTTTTTTAAACACAATGTATCCGGCTCCGGCTGCTGCTGCACATAATGTTAAAATTACAGAAAAAGGAGTTTTTCTTTTATTTTCGAATTTATGCTCGCTTTGCTTCTGATAAATATCATGAGATAACTGCTGAAACTGCATTTCAGCCTCTTTATCTGAATAAAGTTTCGGCTTATGCAGCGCATTTGGAGGCGTCAAAATGCCTACTTTAGGGTTATTATTTAAAACAAGATTATTTTCTACACCATTTACCATATTTATATAAAAACATGAACAATAAAAAAATTGCGCACATATTTAATAAAAAATTCAACCATGATGCTTGACAATTTTTTCGTGATAATATAAACTAAGAATTATTATCAATTATAAGTACAAATTATGAATTATTCTAAACAAAGGGAAATAATATTAAACACATTAAAAGAAAATGTTGTCCACCCGACTGCAGAATATTTGTGGGAAAAAGTTAAAGAAAAAGATCCGAAAATCAGCCTCGCAACCCTATACAGAAACTTAAACCAGCTATCGGAAAATGGAATAATAAAAAAAATTGATGGACTTGAAACTTCTTCGCATTTCGATCATAATACTCATGAGCATTATCATTTTATATGCACAAAATGCAAACGGGTCTTTGACATTGCGGCAGAAGTCGCACCTGATTTAATAAAAAAAACACAATCAAGCACAGGATTTACAATCCAAAATCATGATATTGTTTTTTCAGGTATCTGCAAGGATTGTAACAATAACAGTAAAGGAGAATAATATGGAAAAATTTGTATGTACGGTATGCGGATATGTTTATGATCCGGCAGAAAACGACAACGTTGCTTTTGAAAATTTGCCGGAGGATTATGCTTGCCCGTTATGCGGTGTTGGCAAAGACATGTTTGAAAAAGAATAATTGAAAGGAATTAAGATGGATTTAAAAGGCTCAAAAACCGAAAAAAATCTTATGGCAGCGTTTGCCGGAGAATCTCAAGCTAGAAATAAATATACCTACTATGCTTCTCAGGCAAAAAAAGAAGGTTTTGTGCAAATCAGCAGGATTTTTGAAGAAACCGCAAATAATGAAAAAGAGCACGCCAAATTATGGTTTAAAGCGCTTCACGGAGAAAAAATTCCTGATACATTAACAAATCTTCAAGATGCTGCAGACGGCGAAAATTACGAATGGACTGACATGTATGCTCAATTTGCACGCGAAGCAAAAGAAGAAGGCTTTGATACCCTTGCAATTCTTTTTGAAATGGTCGGAAAAATTGAAAAAGAACATGAAGACCGTTACAGAAAATTGTTAGAAGCAGTGAAGAACGGAACAGTTTTTGAAAAATCAGAAGAAGTTGTTTGGGAATGCGGCAACTGCGGACATGTTGTTAAAGGTGAAAAAGCTCCGCAACTTTGTCCGGTATGCAAACACCCGCAGGCTTATTTCTTTATCAAAGCGCAGAACTATTAAGTTCAAAAAGGCTTTGCTTTGGCAAAGCCTTTTAATTATGCTAAACTATTAATGTATTAAATATAAAGGGAGAAAAAAGTGGATATTAAAGGAAGCCAAACCGAAAACAACTTAATAAAAGCCTTTGAAATAGAAGCAAAAAGAAGAACTGAATATGATATTTATGCGTTAATAGCAAAAAAGCAAGGATTTGATGATATAAGCAGACTGCTTTCGCTTTTCGCCGAGCATGAAAAAGAACATGCCAAACTTTGGTACAAATGGATTAATAATGGGAATGCCCCGACCCTAATAGAATGCCTTGAAAAAGCTTTAGCTGACGAAAAAAATACGATTGAAGGTTTATACGAAAATTTTGCCCTGACAGCGAGAGAGGAAGGCATTGAACACATTGCCGGACTTTTTGAAAACATTGAAAACATTGAGAAAATCCACTATGAAAGATTACGCAAGGTAATACTAAAACTCAAAGATGATGTAAAACCAAACCCTGATGGAACTTTTAATTGGGTTTGCAGCGTTTGCGGCGGAATTTTTGTGCAGGAAGAAGAACCTGATTACTGCCCGCTTTGCGTTAAAGAAGATGTTTTCTTTTATAAAAAAGCTGATTGAAATGTATAAATAGTAAAGGAGAATGTAAATGAAATTTCAAGAAATTAAAAACAATATTTTTTATTGCGGCTTGAACGACTGCGACAGAAGAATTTTTGATGAATTAATACCTCTTGAGCATGGAACAAGTTATAATTCATATCTGGTAAAAGGTTCTGAAAAAACAGCGATTATCGATACAATGTATCCGCCCAAAACTAAAGAATATATGAAGCGTCTTTTTGATAATCAAGTCGGAAAAGTTGACTATATTATTGCAAACCATGGAGAACAAGACCACTCAGGTTCAATTCCGGCGTTATTGGCAAAATATCCGAATGCGATTGTTCTAACAAACCCGAAAGTTGCAGAAAATATAAAAAACATGCTTTTTGTTCCAGCAGAAAGAATTAGAGAAATTGCAGACGGCGAAGAAGTTTCTCTTGGTGATAAAACTCTAAAATTCATTTTTGCTCCCGGAGTTCACTGGCCTGATACAATGTTTACTTACATTAAAGAGGACAATGTTATTTGTACATGCGACTTTTTAGGCGCACATTATACATTCTCAGATGTTTTTGCGGTTGAAAGCAAAGAGCTGGAACACAGCGCGAAACGCTACTATGCAGAAATTATGATGCCTTTTAGAATGATGTGCCAGCGTTACACAAAAATGATTAAAGAAATGAATGTTGACATGATTTTGCCAAGCCACGGGCCGGTTTATACAAATCCGAATTATATCTTGGATTTGTACACTGACTGGACTTCAGATACACCGAAAAATCTTGTTGTAATGCCTTACGTTTCAATGTATGAAAGCACAAAGGAAATGGTAGAACATTTGAGCGACAAGCTTGAAGCAAAAGGCGTTAAAACATTTAAATTCGACATTGTAGACGGCGATTTAGGTGATTTGGCAATGGCGCTTGTTGATGCGGCAACAATTGTTCTGGGCACATCAATGGTTCTTGCAGGCCCGCACCCGATGGCAGTAAATATTGCTTATCTTGCAAGTGTTTTAAGACCAAAAGCCAAGTTTGCAACAATAATCGGCTCATACGGATGGGGCGGCAAGCTTTTTGATGTAATTGTAAACTTGCTTGCACCTTTGAAACTTGATTTGATTGACCCGATTCAGGTAAAAGGTAAGCCTACGGCCGAAACCTTCCTGGAACTGGACAAAATGGCAGATGCAATCGTTGAAAAACACAAATCAATCGGAATTTTATAAACACAAACATAACAAGCGGGTTTAAAAAGCCCGCTTGTTTAATACAGATTATGAAGTTTGGTTAAGATTTGATGAAAAAAAGCAATTCTTTTTATATTCATACGTTAATAAATATGTGAAGTGAAGGTAAAAGTAGGATTTTTATATGCAAGTTGACAAAACAAACGATATTTCAAGTTATCAAAAAAGAAACATGGCTTACACAGCTGCAGGGCTTGGCGCAGGCGTAGTTGCCGGCGGAGCGTTCGGCTATTTTCAAAAACCATGGCTTAAAAATGGTGACATAACTGACACTTTTATTAAAGAAGTTGAGACTAAAGCAGACAAATTTGACTTGCAGACACTGGAAACAAGTATTAATGAATTAAAAAAAGCCTCTGAAACAGGTAATTTTGAACATCTATCAAAAGATACATTAGAACTTTTTTCAGAAGAAAATAAACAAAAAATGAAAGACTTAGGACCTGACAAAGTAAAAGAACTTGCTAACGAGAAATTAGAAAAACTAAGAATCGTTGTTGTTGCAGAAAACAATGATGAGATTATACAAAGAGCAAAAGAACTTCAAAAGGAAATGTCATGTACATCTTATAATAAAAAAATACAAGTTCTCAAATCTTTCAAAATTGATGATAACATCTCCGCAGATGATATTGCAAAATTATATGAAGAAAAACTGACTGGATGTGAACTTGAATTTGATTTAGACGAAGGGGAATCATTAAAAGACTATTTTCAAAGACAGATTAACAAAGATGGCAAAACTTCAATTGTTAATGAGCTAAAAAAAGACATTGCCGAACAAATACAAGAATATCAGAATGAGATAACAGAATATAAAAACTCTATTAAAGAACATATTGATATTTCAGGCAAAAAGCTGAAAGATATGCCGGCAGAAGCAGATGCTGAGACAAAAAGCCTTTATAACTCAATCAAAAAGACTATCAGCGAAATGAACTGGAAAAATGCCGGCAAATGGGCAGGCATCGGAGCCGTTGCACTTGGCGCAATCGGACTTGGCACCGCGTTTTTAACAGGGAAAAAGCCAGCTGACCTGCCAGCGGAACAGATAAAACAATAAACAAACGGCGCCGCAAGCGGCGCCGTTTTAACTACTTTCCAAAACTCGTAAAATTTAACTTACGCTTTAACAAGTTCTTTTGCGAAAGATTCGGAACTTCTGGCTTTAATTTCAGCCTCAATTTTAGCGATGAATTCATCAACTTTCATTGTTCCGACCTGACCGATTCCGCGTGCACGAACCGCAACGGAATTTGCTTCGATTTCCTTGTCACCGATTACGACAACGTAAGGAATTTTCTTATCCTGCAAGCTTTCGCGGATTTTGTAATTCATGCTTTCAGAACGGTCATCAAGTTTCACACGAATTCCAGCCGCGCGCATCTCTTTGTAAACTTTTTCAGCGAAATCAGCGTGTTTTTCGTTGCTAATAGGAACAATCGCAACCTGAGTCGGTGCAAGCCATGTCGGGAATGCGCCGGCGTAATGTTCGATTAGAATTCCGTGGAAACGCTCCATTGAACCGAAAATTACACGGTGAAGCATAACCGGAGTTTTCATCTGACCGTCTTTGTCCTGATATTTGATGTCAAATCTTTCAGGAAGATTGAAGTCAAGCTGAATTGTAGCGCACTGCCATGTTCTGCCGATTGCGTCTTTAACTTTAAAGTCGATTTTCGGGCCGTAGAAAGCTCCGTCGCCTTCGTTAATTTCGTATTTCATACCGCGTCTGTCCATTGCTTCTTTCAAGCCGGCTTCTGCGCGGTTCCAGTTTTCGATTTCGCCGACATAGCTTTCAGGACGTGTTGAAAGTTCAACTTCAAAATTCATGTTGAAGATTTTCATTGTATCTGCAACAAAGTCAATGATTTCATTGATTTCATCAACCAATTGTTCCGGCGTACAGAAAATATGCGCATCATCCTGAGTAAAGCCCTGAACACGGGTTAAGCCTGCGAGCGCGCCGGAATGTTCTTTTCTGTAAACAGTTCCGAGTTCTGCCATACGAAGCGGCAATGAACGGTATGAATAACGGTTTGCCTGATAAATCAAAATATGGAACGGACAGTTCATCGGCTTTAAGATAAATTGTTCGTCTGAGTCTTCTTCTTTTTGAATAAAGAACATATTTTCGCGGTAGTGGTCAGCGTGGCCTGAAATTTCCCAGAGTTTTGATTTTGCGATATGCGGGGTGTTTACAATCACGTAACCGCGTTTTCTGTGTTCTGTTCTCCAGTAATTTTCGATTTCCTCACGGACAACCGCAAGGTTCGGATGCCACAAAACAAGCCCGCCGCCAAGTTCCTCTCTTGTTGAGAACAAATCAAGTTTTGCGCCGAGTTTTCTGTGGTCGCGCTTTTCTGCTTCTTCAATGAAAGTCAGGTAATCCTGCAAATCTTCTTTATTCCAGAATGCTGTTGCATAAATTCTTTGAAGCATTTTATTTTTAGCGTTGCCGCGCCAGTATGCACCGGCAACTTTTAGTAATTTAACTGCATTTGCTTTAATAAATGAAGTGTTTGGAATATGCGGGCCTGCACAAAGGTCATTGAAAAGTACATTTCCGTCTTTATCTTTTGTTAAATACAAAGTCGGGGTGTCATTTCTGTGTTCTTCAAGAAGTTCCGCTTTGTAAATTTCGCCCTCTGCTTTAAATTCTGCGATTTGCTTGTCAACATCAGGAATTACGTATTTTTCAAATGAAAGATTTTGTTTAATTATGTTTTTCATTTCTTCTTCGATTTTCACAAGGTCGTCTTCTGTGAAGGCGTAACCGTCTGTCATATCAAAGTCGTAATAAAAGCCGTTTTCAACAGCCGGCCCGATGGCTAACTTTGCCTGCGGGAAAAGCTTTTGAACAGCCTGCGCCATGACGTGAGAGCAGGAGTGTCTCAGAGTGTGTAAAGTTTCAGCATTTTTTTCCATAAAATTTTCCAATCTGTCCTTTTGGGATTTTGGCGAACCCGGCAATGCACAAAAACCTCTCGTACATTAAGTTCGCCCCCGGGGTGGACCCCCCAAACTAACTACAATAAAAGCTTAGCACTGACATGAATTTATTACAAGGAAACCCCAAAGCTTAACAAAAAGTAATGAGATTTCGTGCAATTAGTGTTTTTGTTATAATATAAGTTATGTAATGATATCCACGAAAGAGGTTTAAATGAACACAGCAACAGTTGTAGGAAGAGTCGGACGCGACGCTGAAGTCAGATATTTTGAATCAGGAAAAGTAAAAGCACAGTTTTCACTCGCAGTTAACCGCTGGGATTCAAAAACAAAATCAGAAGTAACTGATTGGTTTAATATTGATGTTTGGGATAAACAGGCAGAATTTGCCGGAGAATATATTAAAAAAGGCATGCAGGTTGCTGTTGACGGCAGAATCGGCCAGAACAAGTGGACTGATAAAGCCACCGGCAACGAAAGAGAATCTTTCTTTGTAATTGCAAACAATATCAGACTTTTAGGCTCAAAAAGAGACGCTGAGAATGATAATAACTTCTAATATAACAGGAATTATCGCAGATGATTTGACCGGCGCAAATGATACCGCTCTGCAGTTTTATAATCATGGTGCAGCCACTCAAATCCTTTTGAACTGCGATGAAGAACCCTTAAATATCAAAGGAACACAGACCTGGGCGCTTTCAACGGAGACCAGAAACGTTGATGCTGAATCAGCTTATCATCAGGTTAAAGAGGCTGCTCAAATGTTTGTGGAGAAATTAAAACCTGATTATTATTATAAAAAAATAGATTCAACTATTCGCGGAAACATTGCTATTGAAGTTTTGGCCTTGCTTGAAGTTCTTGAATGGGATGCTTCTATAATTATTCCGGCATTTCCTTCAGAAGGACGCGTTACGATTGGAGGCTATCATTTATTGAAAGGAATTCCGATTGAAAGAACTGAAATGGCGCGCGACCCGCATTCACCTATCAGAGAATCGCATTTGCCAACACTTCTGAAAAGCCAGCTTGATGAAAGTTATGAACATCTTGTAGGCTTGATTGAACTTAAAACTGTAATGAAAGGCGCCGGACCGATTTTGATAAAGCTGAATGAACTTATCAAAGAAGGCAAAAAGCTGATTGTTGTTGATGCAGTCTCTACGGTTGACATTGAACAGGTTGTTCTTGCTATGAACAAATCGGATTACAATATTTTACCTACCGGAACGGCAGCGGCTGCACAAGTTTTAAGCGACTTATGGTATTCTGATTTAGAACCGCGACACATAAACAAAACAATACCTGAACTTCCTAAGCTTATAATGTCAGGGAGCGCAACAGAAATTACAGCAAAACAGATAAAAAGACTTGAAGAATCCGATGAGTTTGAAAATACTTTATTCATTGAAGTTTCTCTTAAAAATATTATCAGCTGGGAGTTTGAAGAACTTACTGAACGGATTTGCGGAAATCTTGTGCAAAACAATATAGTAGTTGTTCATACCTCAAATCTTATAACTGATTTTGACGGATTTTCGGAGGAACTTTTGGAAGCTGATTTGACAAAAGCAAGTCTTGCCTGTTTGATTACGGATTACCTTGCTGAACTTACAAAACGTGTAACTGAAAAGCGCGAGTTTATTCTAATAACTTTAGGCGGCGAAACTTCATACAAATGCTGCGAAAAAATCGGAGCAACTCAATTGCAGATTGTGGATGAAGTGGCACCGGCAATTGCTTTATCGCTTGACCATAATGCCCAATGGATTGTAACAAAATCCGGTAATTTGGGCGGAATAAATACTTTAATAGATATTCTAAAGTATTTTGAGCATCATGAATAAACAATCTTTTTCAACATACCTAAATAAGGAGAAGAGGCTATGAGAAATAAAATCGCAATTACCACAGGCGATCCAAACGGTATTGGTGCAGAAATTACAATTAAGGCATTAAATAAACTTAATTTGCCGGATTATAAAATTGTATTAATTACTAATAAAAAAATACTTGATTTCTATGGGAAACTAGACAAGGATTACGAAATTATTGAAATCCCGTTTGATGCAAAAATTGAACCGGGCCGGGTTACGAAAGAATGCGGAGAATTCTCATTCCAGTCAGTTAAAAAAGCTTGTGAAATAAATCCCGGCGCAATAGTTACCGCACCAGTTGCCAAAAATGCTCTTTATTTAGCAGGCCACAAATTCAACGGTCAAACTGAAATTTTACAAAAATATCTTGCCCATGACGGGCAGCATGCCGAAATGCTTTTTGTAGCCGGCCAATTCAGAGTCCTTTTGCTAACAAGGCACTGCGCGTTGAAAGATGTAACAATATCAAAAAAAATGCTCGTTGAAAAAATTAAGAAATTAAACAATATTTTTGAAGAAAAATTTGAAATAATTCCTCCGAAATTCGCACTTTGTGCATTTAATCCTCATGCCGGAGAAGATGGAATTTTGGGCAGCGAAGAACTTGAAATTTTAAATCCGGCTGTGAAAATTTTACAGAAAAAAGGAATTAACATAACTTATCCACTGCCAGCTGACACATTATTTGTCGAAGCTGCAAAAAAATACTATGCAGAAAAAAAGCTTCCTTATGATTGTTACATTGCAAACTACCACGATCAAGGTTTGATTCCAATAAAAACCGTTGCGGGTGATAAAACGGTGAATATGACTATAGGTCTTGATATAATAAGAACATCACCTGGTCATGGCACAGCATTCGACATTGCAGGCAAAAACCTTGCGGATGAAACCGGAATGATTGAAGCAATTAAAGCTGTCTTATAAATCAGAATTCTTCCAGAATTTCTTGGGAACTTTTACCACCTTTTTCGACCGCGTACGTATACGGAGCCAGCTTTTTAATACCGTCAATATCCCCTTGAAGCCCTAGAGTGAAAATATCGTACCCCCATTTATTAGGGCCTTTGTGTCCGTTTACATCAATTGTAAATATAGGGAAATTACTTGCTTTATAATTTCCGTATTTTATTATAAGAGTTCCGTCAGCCAGAATCCATGCTGAATAACGGGTTTTAATATTTGAATCGCTGAAATCCCGATTCGGATCTACCTCAATATTTGGATTTTGTTCCTTTTTTATTTTGTCTGTCCCCCTGTATTTGTCAGTCAGGCAACCTTCAGCTAAGGCATTATTTTGACAGAATTTTACAACTTTCAAGGTTTTTGTGAATAATTCTTCTTCAAAAACCGCGCAATCATTTCGAAGCCCGTTCTGATTTGCAGGAAGTGAAGAGCCATCTTCGCATTTAAACTCAATACACCCTCCATATACTGGATCTCTTTTTGTACAAACCTCTTTGCACAACTGCCCTACCATCCAATAGAAGCAGCCAACCCCGTAATCCATTCGGGCTTGAGTTTGTAAAACAGCTTGAGATAATTTTGAATAAGCTGTTTTAAACTGATTTTTTAATATTACACTCTGAACTTTTGACATGATAACGGGCAAAGTCATAGCAGCAATAACTCCGATAATACCGAGCGTAATCAGGACCTCTGCAAGTGTAAATGCGTGTAAACATTTGGTAAAAGCTTTTGCATAAATATTTATTTTCTGAAACATGATAAAGAAAAACCTCCTTTTAAGAAAATGTCTCGTACGAGACATTTTCTTTTATATTAACATTTAAATTGATTTTATGCAAGTAACGAAAACTAAAAAAAATCAGGAAATTTGCAAACTTTTAGGCAGTGTTGTTCAAGAATTAAAAGGGAAAAAGAAAAAATCAATTCTGGCATACGAAAGTGATTTACCAAGAAGTGTGGTTTATTATATTTTGGACGGGAAAAAAGACCCGCAGCTTACAACCTTCTGGCGTTTGGCACTGGGGCTGGACATGAGACCGTCAGAACTTTTAAAAATTCTTGAAGACAGGTTAGAAGGCGGCTGGGATTCGTTTTTTGATTAACTTTTGTAACTCCTGACACCAAATTGTGCAAATTAAATTTTGTTTGAAATTTTTATATATTTGTACAAATTTTATGCAGAGGCTAAAATGAATAAGATAAGTTTAAAAATACTTGGATACAGTGCTCTTATGAGTGGATGTATTTACGGCGGTGCAAGATTATCTGCACCAAAAATTATTGATACAAAATATCAAAACACAATTAACGAAACTAAAAAAAATATATAACGAAATTGCACCCAAAAAATATGAAAACTTATTAAAAGAAGAAACAAAACTGAAATTTTATGACAGCAAAATGATTTTCTGGGGCGAAGCACTTCGCACCTTAAATGATTCTTTGAAAAATGAACAAATAAGAATGAAAATGATTAATGACAGCATAAAATCAGCCGCTAAACATATTAAATAAAAAAAAAGACCTCTTTTCAGAGGTCTTTTTAATATCTATAAAATATTTACACTGCGACCGCATCTTTTTTCTGCTGTTTATCGTTCCAGAAGTCAACAAGCATTGAGCAGAAGAAGATTGATGAGTATGTTCCGATAATAATACCCAAAATCATTGCTAATACGAAATCTCTTGTTGTAACGCCGCCAAAGAAGTAAAGCGCCAAAAGTGTAATTAATGTTGTTAATGAAGTATTGATACTTCTTGTCAAAGTCTGGTTAACAGAAGCGTCAACAATTTCTCCGAAAGACATTTTCTTAGAATAATATCTCAGGTTTTCACGAATTCTATCAAATACAACGATTGTATCGTGAACAGAAAACCCGATTACTGTAAGAATTGCCGTGATAAACAGACCGTCAATCTGAACATTGTAAACAAGTCCGAGAATTGAGAAAACTCCGACTACAAACAATACATCATGCAAAACACCAAGTATTGCAGCCAGCGCATAATCAAATCTAAATCTGAAAGACAGATATGCAACAATTCCCAAGAAGGCCAGAGTTACGGCAATAAGCGAATTTTTAAATAATTCTTTCCCCATTGTCGGGCCAACTGAGCTGACAGACATCAATTCAGGATTTGAATATTGTTCCTGCATAACCTCTGTAATTTTGTCGCCGTCAGTTGAATCTTTGTCAATAAATTTTGTTCTGACTGAAATTATTGATTGAATTTCAGAAGCCGTATTTTTTTGCTGGTCGCTGTTTACATTCAGGATTTGAAGATAAGGGTTTTCAATACCTTTTTCTTCAAGAGTCTCTCTGATTTTTGCCAAATCGTTGTTTGTAACTTTTTCAACAATTCCGTACTGCAAAATAGTACCGCCTGTGTAATCAATACCGACTTTTAAAGGAGCATGGTTCGAATATGTGACAGAGGAATAAATCATCGCAATTATTCCCGGCACAAGAAGAAGTGTTGTAAGTGCCATCCACCACCATCTGAATTTTACAATATGCACCAAGTGCTTTCTTCCTATATTTAACATTTTTGTTTACCTTTCTAAATTATATATTATGACAAATGCTTCAAAACCCGATTAATCAAGAATTCCGAAACGGGCTTTTTCACGTTTGGTTTCTTCCGCACGGTAGCTTTCGCCGATTTCTTCCTTCTTAAGTCCGAATAATCCGGGGTGTTTCAATTCACCTGTACCAAAAATCAAGTGCATAAAGTTTTTGGTAACAGTGATTGCCGTGAACATTGAAACCATAACACCTAACGCAAGTGTCAGTGCAAATCCTTTAACAACACTTGTTCCAAGCAGATAAAGGATTACGCATGTAATTATAGTTGTCATATTTGAGTCAAAAATACTGGTGAAAGCTCTGTCAAAACCTGAATTGATAGCAGTGAAAAGATTTCTTCCGGCTCTCAACTCTTCTTTTGTTCTTTCAAAAATAAGGATATTTGCATCAACCGCCATACCGATTGAAAGGATGAAACCTGCAATACCTGCCAGTGTCAAAGTTACAGGAATGGTTTTGAACAATGCAAACAATATTAAACTGTAGATTATTAAAGCAATATCTGCAATCAAGCCCGGAACATGGTAGAACACAAGCATAAATACCATAACTGCACCAAGCCCGATTATACCGGCTTTTTTAGAAGCTGCAATACTATCTGCGCCGAGTGTCGGCCCAACTGTATTTTCTTCAACAACTTCAGCCGGAACAGGAAGCGCGCCGGCGTTCAGCAAATCAACCATTCTTTCTGCTTCTTCATAAGCAAAACCGCTGTCACCGCCGGAGATTTGAGCATTTCCGCCGTAAATCGGTTCTCTGATAACAGGTGCGGATTGCAATTCGCCGTCAAAGAAAATTGCCATTTGCTGATTTACAAGTTCTTCTGTCAATTGAGCGAATTTCTTAGCACCTTCTGCATTAAATTCCAAAGATACAACCCATTGGCCTGACGAATCTGTTGTCAATTGTGATTTTGATAAATCCTTACCGGTCAAACCTGTAGACTCCCAAGATACAACACCTTTTTCGGTTTTACCAGGTCTTTTGAATTCAAGCTGCGCGGTTTCGCCAATAAAAGCCTTTGCTTCTTTTAAATCCGTAACAGCCGGAATTTCAACCAGCAATCTTTTGTCGCCAACCTGCTGTACAACAGTTTCAGAAACCCCGAGTTTATTAACGCGCTGCTCAATTGCAAACTGCAGGTGGCTCATAACATCAGGAGTAATTTCTTTTACCTGATCAGTAGTTTGAGCTTCAAGAACAAGTCTTGAACCGCCGACCAAATCAAGTCCGAGTTTTGTCGGCTTCATGAGAATTACAGCAATTGAAGTTACTACAATTGCAACAATTACCCAAAACATAATAATTTTGTTTTTCACTTTTTTATTCCTCTTTTACTGTATTTTTTTGTGTAGTTTTCAAACAGGAGAATCCTGTGGATTTTTATATTTTATTTAAAAATATAAAATTAATTTATAACCTTATCCGGCTAATTCGGTTTTAACTTTATCAACAACCGCAAATAATTCAGCTTTTTGCGCATCATCAAGCTGAACAAGCGGCAATCTGACATAATCTTCAATTAATCCGGCATGTGCAAGCGCAGCTTTAACCGGAACAGGATTTGGCGCCATAAAGAGCTTTCTGAATACCGGGAAAAGCGTTTTGTGCATATTTTTTGCAGCCGTAACTTCTCCGGTTTTAAAATTCCTAATCATAGATTTCAATTCAGCACCGAAAAGATGTGATGCAACCGAAATTACGCCATGAACGCCGAGCGCCATCATCGGAAGAGTTAAACTGTCGTCGCCTGAATAAATTGCAAAGTCAGCAGGGCATTGAATTTTCATTTCGGAAATCAAATCCATATCAGGACAGCTTTGCTTAATCGCAACAATGTTTGAATACTTGTCAGCCAGATATGCGACTGTTGCCGGAAGCATATTCACACCTGTACGGGACGGAATATTATATAGAATTACCGGCAAATCAGAGGCTTCCGCAACTGCTGAAAAATGTTCAATCATGCCTTTTTGCGAAGGCTTGTTGTAATAAGGAACAACTGACAAAACAGCATCAACCTCCTCTTTTTGTGCAAGTTTTGTCATTTTAACCGCAGTTTCAGTAGAATTTGACCCTGTGTTCATAATAATTTTAGCTTTGTTTGCAGAAGCCCGTTTTACAGTTGAAAGAAGCTCCAGTTCTTCTTCATGGGTTAAAGTCGGGCTTTCGCCTGTTGTTCCCGCTACAAGAAGTGTTTCACTCCCGTTTGCAATCAAATATTTTGCGAGTTCCTCCGCTTTATTATAATCAATTTCGCCGGATTTCTTCATCGGCGTAACCATAGCTGTAACAACTTCACCGGCGTCAAATCTCAATGCCATATAAAACCTCTTTCTGTTAAAATATCCCTATTTAAAATGATTATATTACAAAAGAAGTCAATATGTTTAAAATATTAAGATATTTAATTTCTTTTTGTATAAATGAAAGAATTTATGCTAACATCTTAAATATGAACTGGAAAAATTTAAGTAGAAAGAGAAAAGCTTATATCCTGGGATTGCTGACGCTTATTGGCATTTTGGCCTGGGCATTTATTTCGGCAGGCGTGATAACCCACAATTTTAACAGAAGCCAGCTTGCGACGCAGGAGGACAAACAGGAAGCATTAATCAACGGACTTATTTTGACCGAAACAAAAAAATCAGAAAAATATTGGGAGATTTACGGAGAAACCGGAACCTACAACAGCAGCAACGAAGTTGCAGTGCTTGATAACGTAATCGGAAACTTTTATGACGAAAACAACCAGGTTTCAATGAGTTTCGAATCTTCTCACGGAACATACAACTCTAAAAAAAATGAAATCATTTTATATGAAAATACGACAATAGTAATCAAAGATGGAACAACATTAAAAACCAAAAGGCTGACCTGGTCAGGCTCAAACAATCCTGTCACAGCACGCGGAGATGTTGTTATTACAAGAAATAATGAATTTTATGCAACAGCGGACGAGGTTGAAATCAGCCCTGATTATTCTTCTTTTAAAATAATGGGGCATGCGGTTTCAAAACTATACGATAACAAGGAGAAAAAATGAAAAAGATATTGATTGCATTTATAGGAATATTTTTATTTGCAGGCCTGGCAGTCCAGGCGGCAGATCTTGTTATTGAATCAAAAACACAGACTTTTAACGAAGGCGACAGCAAAATTAAATTCAGCGGAGATGTAAAAGTTTCAGTTGACAGCCTCCGTGTTGAAGGTCAAAAAGCCGATGTTAACGTAATTGACGGCCAAAAGCTTGATACCGCAACTTTTTATGATAAACCTTACGCATATGAAATTAAGAAGAATAAAAAACGCGAAGTTAAAGCAAACATTCTTAAATTATCGCTTATAACAAAGATTGTAAGAGCCGAAGGGGATTCGCAATCAATTGTTTTTGAAGGCCAGAAACCGATTGTTGTAATAAACGCAGACGTTCAGGAATACAACACAAAAACAGGTGTAATGACTGCAACCGGCGCTGTAACAATTATGTACAAAGAACTTGAGACCTTTTCAAACAAAGCAATCATCAAAACAAACAAAAACGGCGATTTGCAAGACCTGGAATTAATCGGAAACGCCAGAGTAAAACAGCAGGACAACGAATCTTTTGCCGACAGATTTTACTATGATGATGCAACAAAATTAATCACAGCAACCGGAAATACAACAACAAACGCCATTATGGAAAACGGTGATACATTAACCTTAAAATCCGCCAGACAGGAATACACTCAAAACACAAACACCTTTAATGCAAGCGGAAATGTCAAAGTATGGTATCAGGATTACTTTGCGCAAGGGCCGAAAATTGCGGTTTACCCTGACAAAACAACAAAGAAACCCAATGAAATATATTTTGTCGGCCGCTCAAGCATAACACAAGGCATGCGCACGATTTACGCCGACAAAATCCGTATGATTTTGAAACCAAAAGACTTCCACGCAGAAGGCAATACCCGCACGGTAATTAAAAACATCGGAGGCGGCGGTAACGGCGATGACGAAGAAATGACGCTTGGATTATAGCCCTTGAAGGAGTAATTATGAGTAAGATTGAACAGGCATTAGAGGCATTCAAGAAAAAAGATTTTGAAAAAGCTTTGGACTTATTCAGTTCGGTTGTTGAAACCGGCGAAGAATCTGCTGAAATTTATAATAATATCGGGCTTTGTTATCTTCACACGGGAAACACGGAAAAGGCCGAAGAAAATTTTCTCAAAGCAATAAAATTAAATCCGAAATTAGCGCAGATATACGTAAACCTTGCAGAACTTTATTACAAAGAAAAAGATTACGAAAACGGAATCCAGCTTCTTTCGCAAGGTGTTTACGAACTCCCACAAGAGATGGTTCTGGCGCATTTTCTTGCAAGGTTTTACATGGAAGACGCCCGTCTGGATTTGGCAATTGACGAACTCGAAAAAATCCTCGAACATCAGCCCGAAAACTATGACGCATACTATGATTTGGGTAAAGTTCACTTTGAACTCGGTAATTACGCGCTTGCAGCAGAAAACTTTGAAAACGTTCTTCAATACAAAGAAAATAACGAATGGCTTTATTACTATCTCGGCCAGGCTTACGAGGCAAACGACGAAATCGACAAGGCGCTCTCAAATTTCCTTAAAGCAATCGCCGTAAACGACGCTTTTCATCCCGCATATAAAAAAGCCGCAATTTTATTTTTAGCACGCGGCGATATGGAGGATGCAATTGAATATTTTGAATCATACATGGATTTAAATATTCCCGCTGAAGAAAAAGAAAATATCAAAAAACTTGTTGAAAGAATTAAGAAGAAACAGGAAAATGAAGGATAAATACTGGATAGCATTTTCATCAATAGAACAAATCGACAGTGCTTTTACACTGAAACTTTTTGAACATTTCAAAGACATTGAAAAGGCGTTTAATGCGACGTCTGACGAATTGAAAAATATTGAAGGCTTAAGCATAAAAAAAGCCGAAAACTTTATCAAATTCCGAGACAAAACAAATCCTGACAAAGCGCTTGAACTTGTAAACGAAAAAGAAATCGGATATTTAACTTTTGAGGATGACAACTATCCCGAAATGCTTAAGAATATTGACAATCCGCCATCTGTACTTTTTTACAAAGGTGATTTGAAAAGCATTAATTTCGAAAAAACTCTGGCGGTTGTCGGCTCGAGAAAAACGTCAAAATATGCAAAAGACGCTGTTCACAAACTTTTGGAAGGATTTGCAAACACAGATATTTGTATAGTTTCAGGACTTGCCTCCGGCGTTGATACGGCTGCGCATGTTGCGGCGCTCGATAACAATTTAAAAACAATCGGAGTTATTGCAAGCGGTTTTGATTTCACATATCCGGCAGCAAACAAAGATTTGTACAAACAAATTGAAAACGGCGGAGGTGTAATCTTCTCTGAATATTATCCGACCTTTGAGCCGCTAAAATTCAGGTTTCCGCAGAGAAACAGGATTGTTTCTGGGCTTTCATACGGAACGCTCGTTGCAGAAGCCTCAATCAAAAGCGGCGCGCTCATTACGGCAAACTTAACGCTTGAGCAGGGACGCGAATTGATGTGCATTCCGGGGCTTATTACAAATCCAAATACCGAAGGCATTTACAAACTTCTCAAAAACGGAGCAACACTCGTTACAAAGTCAGAAGACATTCTTGAGGCGCTCGGCTGGGAAATTAAGCCGGCAGAACAATTGAAAATAGATTTGACAAATCTTGATGACGCAGAAGCAAAAATCTTAAGCGCAATTGAGGTTGAAGAAAAAGGCGTTGATGAAATTATGGCAATTACAAAAATCGACTTTGACACGCTGTTAATCAACTTGACAACAATGGAGCTTAAGGGCATAATAGAACAGGTCAACGGCGACAGATATAAGAGGGTGTAAATATAAATGGCAAAAGCAGCAGCAGCGGCAGAGAAACCCGCTAAAAAAGCATCTAATAAAAAAGAAAAATCTTTAGTTATAGTCGAGTCTCCTGCAAAATCCAAAACAATCAGAAAGATTTTAGGCGACAGTTTTCAGATTGAGGCGAGTTTCGGCCATGTGCGAAATCTTCCGACAAAAGACCCCTCAACCGAAAACCTCGGCTTTGATATCCAGAACCACTTTACACCGAAGTTTGAAGTAATTCCGGGAAAACAGGCGGTTGTTAAAAAGCTCAATGATTTAGCCCAGAAAGTTGACAAAATTTACCTTGCCTCCGACCCTGACCGCGAGGGAGAAGCTATAGCCTGGCACGTCCGCCAGCTTTTAAAGGTTCCGGATGAAAAAGTTTTAAGAATTGTTTTTAACGAAATTACCCCGAAAGCCGTAAAACATTCTGTTGAAAATCCGCGCGGAATTGATATGGATATGGTGCAGGCCCAGCAGACCCGCCAAATCTTAGACAAACTTGTAGGCTACAAATTAAGCCCCGTGCTCTGGAAGCAAATCGGCAACAGAAACCTTTCAGCCGGCCGCGTTCAGTCGGTTGCATTAAGAATGATTTGCGAGCGCGAAGAGGAAATCGAAGCATTTGTTCCGCAGGAATACTGGTCAATCCATACAGACCTCGACAAAGACGGAAAAGTTTTTGAAGCCGAGCTTTCAAAATACAAAAATAAAGCAATTGAAAAAACAATTAAAAATCAGGAAGATGCGCAAAAAATTGTTGATTATTTAAAAGACCCGGCTCGCGAATTTGAAGTTGCAAAGGTCACAAAAAAATCAATGAAGCGCAAACCCACCGCGCCTTTTATAACTTCGACCCTCCAGCGCGCAGCAAGTTCAAAACTCGGTTTTGGCGTTCAAAAAACAATGCAGGTTGCCCAGAAACTTTACGAAGGTATGGAAATCGACGGAACTCCGGTCGGTTTGATTACCTATATGAGAACCGACAGTGTCAGGGTTTCAGACGATGCGCAGGCAATGGCAAAAGATTTTATTCTCGGGAATTACGGCGAAAAATATTATCCCGAAACCCCGAACATTTACACAAAAGGCAAACAAAATGTTCAGGATGCGCACGAAGCGATCCGTCCGTCATACCCCGAACGCACGCCGGACAGCATTAAACAGTATCTTGACGCTGACCAGTATAAGCTTTACAAACTCATCTGGAATAAATTTATGTCTTCTCAGATGTCAAATGCAGAAATCGCAAACAAATCAATCGAAATTCAGGCAGGCGACTGCATATTAAAAGCCGGAACTTCAAAAGTCACCTTCGACGGGTTTTTAAAGCTTTACAACGACTCAGAAGAAGACGAAAAAGCAGCGGATTCTAAAATTCCGGATTTAGAAAAAGGCGACAAAGTGATTTGCAGAAAAATTACGCCGAAACAGCACTTTACACAGCCGCCTCCGCGCTACAACGAAGCCTCGCTGGTTAAAGCGCTTGAAGAGCACGGTATCGGACGTCCGTCAACTTATGCGACAATTATCACGGTTATTCAGACCAGAAAATACGTCGAAAAACGTGAAAAAGCGCTTCATCCGACGCTTCTTGGCCGAACGGTTTCAAAACAGCTTGTCGCACAGTTTGCCGACATTATGGATTACAAATTCACAGCCGGCATGGAGAGCAAGCTGGACGAAATTGCCGACAAAAAACTGATTTGGAATGAGGTGCTGGAAAAATTCTACGAACCTTTTATTCAGGAAGTTAATAAGGCCCTTGGAAGCAGCGAGCGTGTAAAAATCGAAAGCAACATCAAATGCCCGAACTGCGGCAAGCCTATGCTTGTCAAAACAAGCCGCAAAGGCCAGCAATTTTTGGGCTGCTCAGGCTATCCCGAGTGCAAAACCGTTATGTCAATGAATGTTTTGACTGAAAACATGGAAGGCGCACCCTCAAACGCCCCCGAAGTATGCGAAGCAAAATGCGAAAAATGCGGTTCTGAAATGGTGTTTAAACAGGGGCCTTACGGGAAATATCTTGAATGCACAAACGAAGGCTGCAAATTCAGAAAACCTTACCGCCGCTCAACCGGTGTAACTTGCCCGAAATGCGGCAAAGGCGTTATTGTTGAGAGAAAATCAAAACGCGGAACAGTATTTTTCGGGTGTGACAAATATCCGGATTGTGACTTTGTTTTATGGAATGAACCGACAGGCGAAGTTTGTCCTGACTGCGGCGGGCTTTTAGTAAAAAAAGAACTTAAAAAAGGCACAACTATCGAATGTTCAAACCGTTCCTGCGGCTACAAGGCTCCGGTCACTGAGACTGCTGACGCGGAGACACCAAGTGATGAAATGCCGGCGGAATAAACCGGACAGAATTCAAAAAAAGGAGATTTTATGCAGGAAACACGATGGATTCAGAGATTTGAAAATTACAAAACAGCACTGGACAATCTTGATGAAACAGTAGAGTGCATAAATAGGGACGGGATTTCAAAAATTTATACAATGGCGCTTGTTCAAGCTTTTGAAATAGCGTTTGAACTTGCGTGGAAAACAATCAAGGATTATCTTGAATACAGCGGGATAAAAACAGATACGCCGCGCGAAGCCATAAAATCAGCATTTTCAAACAATCTGATTGAAGACGGCAAAATCTGGATTTTAATGATGGAAGCCCGGAACAAAACCTCTCATACATACAATCAAAGTTTTGCTAAAGAACTTGCAAACGAAATTCTCAACGAATATACAAAACAGTTACACAATCTTTCTGAAAAGCTGGGGGAAAAACTTTAATGGAATTTTTCGGGCTTGATGATGAAACTATAAAATTAATACAAAACCTTTTTTCAGAAATTGAAAGTATCGAAATGGTCAAAATTTTTGGCTCAAGAGCAAAAGGGAATTACAAACCGGCTTCAGACATTGATTTTGCAATTTTTGGAGAGATAGACAGCAAAGGGCTTCGCCATATTGCCTGTGAACTCGACGAGCTTTCAACACCTTACAAATTTGATATTCTAAACTACAACGAAATCGAAAATCAGGCGTTAAAAGAAAGCATTGACAATTACGGTAAAATTTTCTATAAAAAAAGTTACCTTTCCCCTGAAAAGGAAGGATAACTTTTTAAAAATTCTAAAATGGTTAAAATCGATTTTCCCTGTATTTTTATTAAAACAAAAAGCCGGAAACTATTGACAGTACGGCACCGCACCATACCATACAGCAGATTATAACTAAATTTCAGCCGTTTTTAAATTCATGTTTACATTTTGTTACAATTCAGTTTTTATAAATATTTCTGTTATGATTGTTTAAAGATATAATGAAATTGGGAGGGTTTATGCAAAAATTCGGATTAATTGGTTTCCCGCTCGGACATTCGATTTCAGCATTCATTCACAAGGCAGGCTTTGAAAGTCTTGGAGTAAATGCAAGTTATGAACTTCTTGAAACTGATCCGGAGGATTTGGTTGACCGCGTGAAATTCTTAAAACGCGAAAATTATTCCGGCTTTAACGTGACAATCCCGCTGAAACTTCCGATTACGCTTTTCATAAACGAGGTTGATAAATACGCTGACATTGCAGGCGCAGTGAACACTGTAAAAATTAATGCTGATAAAACATTGTCAGGATACAACACAGACGCTTCAGGCTTTAAAAAAGCAATTCCGAAAGATATTGATTTAAAAGGTGCGAATGTTGCTCTTTTAGGAACAGGCGGAGCAAGCAGAGCTGCGGTTCTGGCGCTGTCTGAATGCGGAGTTTCCGAAATCGGTGTTTACACAAGAAACATTCCCAATGCCATGGATTATTTGGCTTATATGAGAAGGAAATTTCCTGAAATTACTTTTACAGCATATCAAATCGACCAGGTTCGCGACTTAAGCCGCTATCAAATGCTTGTAAACACAACACCTATCGGAATGCAGGGGCGTTCAGCCGATATGACACCGGTAGAAGAAAATGTTTTAAAAACCATGCCAGAAAATTCGACTGTTTATGATGTAATTTACAATCCTAAAAAAACAATTCTTCTAAAAACCGCAGAAAAACTTGGTTTGCGAACAATAAACGGTCTTGATATGCTGATTTATCAGGCAATAAGTGCTCAGGAAATCTGGTTTGGCAGAACTCCTGACTTCAACGCAATGAAAATTGCAGCGCTAGAAAATTTATAAGTTAAGTTGCAGATAAGCAGAAAATGATTTATAATAAACAAAGAATATTAATAAAAAAGGAGATACGCAAACATGCTAAAATTCAGTAAACACAATACTTTGAGCCGGGGGGGGGGGGGCTTCAAAATCTAACTCTCCTTTAATTTTTTATACAGCATTTACAATGGCTGAAGTTTTGATTACCCTTGGCATTATCGGGATTGTTGCAGCTATGACGCTGCCGGCTTTGATTCAGAAACAGCAGACAAAATCAATTCTGGTTTCCCTAAACAAAAGCTATGCCGAACTTCAAAACATAGTTAATTTAATTTCAAATGAACACGGCGAAGATATCGGGAATGTTATAAAACTATATGATGATGAACAAACTAAAAATCTTTTTATGAAATATTATGACAATGCCAAGGACTGCAGCAACAATTCCTGCTATAAAGAGGATATCATCTATTATACATATGCTGGAGACAAAATCAATATTACCACTGGTAATACTCCCAATTCAAACTACTATTTTTCCAAAAATAAATTCATAACTAAAGAAGGCAGACTGATTATTTTTGGCGGCACTAATAAACATGGACGTATGATAAGCGTTGACGTAAACGGCCCATTTAAAAAACCAAATGCCTGGGGACGGGATGTATTTACTTTTCGTGTTATGGAAAAACAGATTATGCCATGCGGCGGCAAAATCGGTTGCTCAAATCTATACAACTACAATTGCAATGAATCGGAGAAAGGCTTATATGCAGGACTTGGCTGCACGTATTATGCCCTCACTAAGCCAGGGTTTCTTGATACTAAGTATTATTATAAAAAATATACTGCAGGTGAATTATAAAGACCCGACAATTCGGGTTTTTATAAATATCTTTGGACAATAGGGTACGAAACTCCGTTTGTAAAAGACCTTTCAGTCAACCTTACTCCTAAACAGCACTGTTTACGCTTAAATTGCGCCCGATGAATTTTCTTCACAGTTTCATCAACCAAAGCCCTGTCATATTTTTCATAAATTTCTTCTAACGGACAAAGTTTTTCAACATACATTTCAATAATATCATCCAATACGGCGTATTCAGGCAGACTATCCTGATCCTTCTGGTTCGGACGAAGCTCGGCGGAAGGCGCTTTGTCTATAATCTCCTGCGGAATAATTTCGCCGTTTCTGTTAATATAATTGGCAAGTTTGTACACATTTGTCTTTGTCAAATCACAAATCAAATTATAACCGCCGGCCAAATCGCCGTACAAAGTTCCGTAGCCCATTGAAGCTTCGGATTTGTTACCGGTTGAAAGAAGAAGGTAATTGTCGCGGTTTGAGAAAAACATTAAAATTAAAGCGCGCAATCTTGCCTGCAAATTCTCTTCCGCTAAATCATGAAGTCTTTCATGAGCGACTTTCTCCATAAAGTTATCAAAAAGCGGCGTTATCGAATGTTTGATGGTTTTAATCCCGAGATTTTGCGCCAGGGCTATCGAATCTGTCACGCTGCCTTCGGATGAAAACATGCTCGGCATAAGAACGCCCAAAACATTTTCTCTGCCCAGAGCCTCAGCTGCAAGCGCAGCTGTTAAAGCGCTGTCAATACCGCCTGACAGGCCTAAAATTACTTTTTTAAATCCTGTATTTTCACAATATTCTCTCAGTGCAAAAGTTGTTACTTTATAAACACTTTCTTCCGTGTTTTCAGGATGAAATTCAGCAGGTTTTTCAAAATCCACTACGGCTGAAACCTCTTCACAAACAGGAAGCTGCAAAACAAGTTCGTTATTTTTGTTTTTGGCAAAACTTCCGCCTGCAAAAATATTTTCATCTGCCATTCCGATTGAACTTATGAAAATAAAATCAGTTTTTGCATCAATACTTTCAACAAAAGCGTCGTATGTGTTCATTGCAAAGTATTTGTTGTGTGAAAGCACATACAAATCACAGTCAACATCTTCGATAAAGCTGTCTGAAACATAAACTTTTCTGCCATCGAATTCAAAAAACTCAACCTCTTCTGCCATCTCATCTTTTATCAAAACGTCGCCGATTAAAATTGTTTTCGGGTAATTTTTTCCGGCAATTTTTTCAAACATTTCAACTTCCTTTTGAAGGCAGGCTTCGTTATAAACAAGGTCTTTGCCGCCAAGCGCTTCAATATCAGAACGAGGAAATATTATCAATCCGGCGTCTGACTTTTCAATATATTTGATTATATTTTCATAATTAAAGTTGAAATCTCCTGTTTTTAATTTTATTTGGGCAATTTCGATTTTCATAATTTCTCCTATTTGTCGAGTTTTAAATAGTTAGTGTCTTTCCAGCGCAAATCAAGATACTTGATTTTTGTATCCATAAGCTGAACCTCCGGAAGAATAGACGGAATTCTTTCAATTCTTTCATTAACATGCTCGTCAAGCCTTCCTAATCTGATGTTAACAGATTTAATTTTCACATAAACATCCTCTGGATTTCGAAGGTCAACGTATTCAACCGGTTCTTTTGAATAAACCTCTATATATCTTGCAATTCTGTCAAGTTTTTGAAGCTTTTTCAAATCCCATTTGCTGTAATCATCGCCCTTGTTGCCGTATGAAAGAACAAGAAGTGTTTTAAACTCCGGTTTAAGCGGAAGATATTCGCGTCCGATAAGTTTTCCGTCTTTTGTAAAAAATGCAACAGGCTGAACCTTAGCATCAGGCGAAATTGTAATAAACGGTTCGCGTTCTCTAAGGATAATCTGCAAACGCGCCGGAAATGCATATCTTCTTATGTAAACCTCTTCAACCGGCGGAAACTGGAGAAGTTTTTCTTTCAAATTATCGGTTTTCGCCATATATACAGGAACCTCAGGTACTTCAACGGTCTTCAGTGCAGCAAGAATTTTTTTCGTCGAAACTATTTTATTGTTCAAAATCTCAAGCGCACCGCTGTCGGAAACCGAAAAAATGTTTTCATCAAGATACCACTGAGGCATCTGTGTCAGATATACCAAAGACAAAATGATTAAAACATTCATAACCAGACACAAAAAAGTTCGAAACGCATTTTGACGTTTACGTCCTTTTCTAACCTGACGGCTTCGCTGCATACGTTTTACAAGCTTTTTACCGTCTACGATTTCATCTTCAGATATGTGGTTATTTTCATCCATGTTGTTTCTGCCGTTTATTTATTCAAACCTGCACTGTTTAAAATTATCTGAACCAATTCATCATAGGAAATTCCCATTGCTTTAGCCTGCGCCGGAAGGTCGCTTGTCGCAGTCATTCCGGGGCTTGTGTTGATTTCAAGAAGATACGGAATATCATCTTTCATCATAAAATCAACCCTTGAAACGCCGCTGCAGCCTGCTGTTTCAAAAGCTTTCACTGAAATTTCCTTAACTTTATCGCTGACGTCCTTTGACAAACTTGACGGACAAATAAATTCAGACATTCCGCTTGTGTATTTTGCTTCAAAGTCATACCATTCGGTTTTAGGTCTTATTTCGAGAATTTCAGTCGCAAAATTTTTACCGGTTTTGGCGTCAGTAAGAACGCCGACGGTTATAAAAAAGCCGTCGATAAATTCTTCAATTAAAACATCACTATTATACTTAACTGCAAGGTCATAAGCAACTTTCAGGTCTTCTTTTCTATCAACTTTTGTCATACCGAAGCTTGAACCTTCAGATACAGGTTTTACAAAAAGCGGATAGGTCAAATCTTTAGTTTTTTCAAAAATATCGTCGCCTTTTTGAACAAAAGCAGACTTTGCCATTATTATGTCAGGATTTGTTGAGAGAATTCGTTTTGTAAATTCTTTATTCATGCACAAAGAACTTGCCATAACGCCGCAGCCTGTGTATGGAAGGTGAAGGATTTCCAAAATGCCCTGAATACATCCGTCTTCTCCAAATTTTCCATGAAGAGCATTGAACGCATAATCGTATTTGCCATTTTTAAGTTTAAGAGCAATATCTTCATCCACAACGACCATCTCTGCGTTTTTATAACCAAGCCTTTGCAAGGCTTCAAAGCAGCCCTTGCCTGAACGTATTGAAATTTCTTTTTCCGTAGACAAACCGCCGCAAAGAACCGCGATTTTAGCATTTTTATTTATATCATTTTCAACTTTTTGCATATTTCAACCTCTTCTTTATTTTTTCCGCCCAAAAACCTGACTTCGGGCTTCAATTCTATATTAAATTTTGATTTCACACATGAATACATTTCATCCATAAGCCGCAAAACATCTAACGATGTAGCGTCGCCGTCATTTATAATAAAATTCGCGTGATTTTCCCAAACATGAACTCCGCCTGAAACAAGCCCCTTAACGCCCGCCGCATCAAGCAGTCTGCCCGCAGAATCCCCTTCCGGATTTCTGAAAGTGCTTCCGCAATTAGGCAAAGTCAAGGATGGCTGTTTATTTTGGCGAAACGAAAGATTTTCATTCATTTTCTCCTGAATTTTTTCACTTGATGAAGGTGTAAGTTCAAATTCTGCTTCCAAAACCGAATAGGGTTTTCTCTGGCAGATTGAAGCTCTGTAACTGAATTCCATTTGCGAATTTGTTAGAGTTATTACACCGTTTTCCGGGCAATAAATTTTGGCAGATTTCAAAACATCTGCAATCATTTGCCCGTGCGCGCCGGCATTCATAAAAACCTCGCCGCCCACAGAACCCGGAAATGCAACCATAAATTCCAGACCACTTAAGTTCTTTTCGGCTGCCATTTTGGAAAGTTTTGTACCGCGGACTCCGGCGCCTGCAAAAACAGTATTTCCTTCAAAACGGATTTCATCCATTTTCTTTGTACAAATCACCACACCGTCATAGCCTTCTGATGAAACAAGAATATTTGACATATTTCCCGCAACAAAAGCATCAGGCTCAAGCTTTTTTATTTGCGTGAATTCTTCAACCGTTGTCGGAAAATACATTCTTGCAATTTCGCCGCCGATTTTGAAAGATGTCATTTTTTTTACATCATAATTTTCTTCACTTTGCAACATTTGCCATCCCTTCCTCATTCAATGCAAGAAGCTCTTTTCCAAGTGCAGTAATTGTGCCGGCTCCGAGTCCGATTACAACATCACCGTTTTCAAGAAGCGGGAAAAGCTCTTTTGCAACAGCTTTCATATCTCCTGGAATATGCTTGCAGGGAACAGTGATTTTTTTAGAAAGGTCTTCCGCAAAATCAGCTCCGGTCACTCCTGCAACCGGCTCTTCAGAAGCCGCATAGACATCTGTTACAACAACTTTATCAACACCTTCAAATGCACCGAGAAAATCACCCCAAAGATTCTTCAAACGGCTGTAACGGTGCGGCTGAAATACTGCAATCACCCGTTTGTTTTTGAAACTTTCAGCACATGATAATGTTGCTTTGATTTCGGTCGGGTGGTGCGCGTAATCATCATAAATGGTAATTCCGTCGAATTCACCAACTTTTTGAAATCTTCTGCCCATGCCGGTAAAGGTTGCAAAGTGTTTTTTAACCTGCGCAATATCGACGCCTGCCTGGTGAAGGCTTGCGACAACCGAAAGCGCGTTATAAACATTGTGTCGGCCTTTAAGAATTATCGAAAGCGAAGTTAAAACCGTACCTTTAAAATAAATATCAAAGGTTGTACAATCCTGATTAAACACGATATTTTTTGCCGTATAATCCGCTTCATTCAACCCGAAAGTCAAAACATTATGTGCATGAAGCTGCTTCAAAACTTCACAATCATTGTTAATCAAAATTATTGAATCGTCCTTCATATTAGAGATAAACTTTTCAAAAGTTTCTAAAAGCGATTTCATTCCATCTTTGTAAAAATCAAGATGGTCGGGTTCAAGATTGTTAATTACACAAACATTAGGAGCATATTTTACAATAGTTCCGTCGCTTTCATCAAGTTCCGCGACAAAATATTTACCTTTTGTTGATTGAGAATTCACACCCAATTCAGGAATTATACCACCGACAACAAAGGAGGGTTCATAACCGGCAAGAGCAAGAACATAAGAAGCAAGTCCGCTGGTTGTGGTTTTGCCATGTGTGCCTGAGTAGCCAATAAAAAATTTATCCTGTTTTGAGATTTCAGCAAGTAAATCCGAGCGGTGAAAAATTGACAAACCAAATCTTTTGGCTTTTTTAAGTTCGGGGTTATCTTCTTTGATTGCTGTGCTTGCAACAACAACACAATCATCGGGCAGGTTGCTTTCCTCGTGCCCGATAAAAACTTTTGCGCCTAATTTTCTTAATTTATCAATATATTTACTGTCTTTTATATCAGAACCGGAAACCTCACAGCCATTTTCCAGCAAATATTTTGCAAGACCACTCATCCCAATTCCGCCGATTGCTATAAAATGATACTTCTTATTCAAAACTCTATCCCTTAAAACTGTCTCTACATTGTTATTATAATACATAAATCCCCGCGTGTATCGAATGTTATAAATTTTTAATATAATTTAATAGCAAAAAATTTAAAAGGTTTGTTTTACTTTAGATGTATGGGAATAATTAATAACATATATAATTTTATTAATATAGCAAGAATCAGCTCAAGCTTTCAGAAAACCTTACAAAATTACAAAAACTTACAAAAATTTGACAAACTAAAAAAAGATTTTCATATACAATCTTTAATGGAGATAAAACCGTTTAGTAAAAAAGTAAAAGAAATTGTCTGCAAATTAAATAACACATATATTCTTTCTTCAATGAAATTTGACAAAACAACCGGTAAATATTCTTTTAAAAAACTTGGTTTAATGAAAGGTTTTCCAGAACTTGTTGACAGTTTGGATTATTATCCAAACATGAGTTTTTACGAGTCCTTTTATGTGCAGAAACTGAAGGCAGAGGAATTAAGAAAAGGCACCGGGAAAAAACTTCTTCATCTGGCACTATGCGAAAGCAGAAGATTTAATTGTAAGGGACGTATTCACCTTGACGCAGTTAACTCAGACAATCCGCCGTTCTATTTTTACAGAAGTTTAGGTTTTAATTCACAGAGCAATTATCAGATTGAATGCATTGACAAATTAATGAAAAACAAAACTCCTTTTCCACGGCCATACAGAAGCTGGTGCCTTTCAATGTACTTGCCTAAAAATAAAACAGGCATTTGATTAAACCAAACACCTGTTTTTACTTTGAGTTATACGAATAACCTTAAATTGGCAATTTATTTTACAACAATATTGACCAGCTTTTTCGGAACAACAATTGTTTTTACAATTGTCTTGCCATCGGTTAATTCTTTAACCTTCGGACTTTCAAGCGCAAGAGCTTTTAATTCATTTTCATTCAACGCTTCATCGGCTTCAATCTTGTCCTTAAGCTTGCCGTTAACCTGAACAATCAGCGTAATTGAACTTGCTTTTGCAAGATTTTCGTCCCATTTCGGCCATTCTTCTTCGTGAATTGAAGTTTTTGCGCCGAGTTCATGCCAGGCCTCTTCTGTCAGGTGAACCGCAACAGGTGACATAAGTTTGATTAAAGAAAGGATTGCAAAACTTACAACCTGTTTGTCTTCATTATCAAGCTGTGATTTTTTGCCCTGCCAATCGTAAATTGCGTTCACGAGTTCGCGGTATTTTGAAATTACCGTATTGAACTGGAAGTCGTTTGCAATATCAATTGAAATTCCTTTGATTGCCATATGAACCTTGCGTACAAGGTCGTCGTTTTCTTTCTTGAGCGGGAATTCCAGCTTGTAATCAAGTGTGAGATTTCCGGCATTTGAAGAAATCAGTCTCCAAACCCTGTTCAGGAATTTGTAACAGCCTTCAACACCTGCATCTGACCAGTCGAAATCTCTTGCCGGCGGTGAATCTGAGAGAATAAACAATCTTGCGGTATCTGCACCGTAATTTTCAAAGATTTCATCAGGATCAACCGTGTTGCCTTTTGATTTGGACATTTTGGAGCCGTCTTTCAAAACCATTCCCTGCGTCAGAAGATTTTTGAAAGGTTCGTCGAAATCCAAAAGCCCCAAATCTCTCAACGCTTTTGTGAAAAATCTTGAATATAAAAGGTGAAGAATTGCATGCTCAATTCCTCCGACATACTGGTCAACCGGAAGCCATTTGTTTACTAATTCTCTGTCAAACGGCTTGTCAGCATTTTTCGCATCTGAATATCTCAAATAATACCAGCTTGAACATACAAAAGTATCCATTGTGTCGGTTTCGCGTTTTGCGGGCCCGCCGCAGCAAGGGCAGGTGGTTTCAACAAAGGTTTTTGAAGTTGTAATCGGTGATTTGCCGACAACACTGAAATCAACGTCTTTCGGAAGCATTACGGGAAGCTGGTCTTCCGGAACGGGCTGAATTCCGCATTTTTCGCAATAAACAACCGGAATCGGCGCGCCCCAGTATCTCTGACGCGAAACAAGCCAGTCGCGGAGGCGGTATTGTGTTTTAAACTCACCGAAACCTTCTCTCACAGCCTTTTCGGTAATCGCTTTTTTAGCTTCTTCGTTTTTCATTCCGTTGAATTCGCCGGAATTAACCATAACTCCGGGTTCTGTGTAAGCTTCAACCTTGCAGTCGGACGGATTTTCAGGATTTTCAATTACGACTTTCATCGGAAGATTATATTTTTTCGCAAAGTCAAAATCGCGCGTATCGTGAGTCGGAACAGCCATTACAGCACCGGTTCCATATTCAACAAGCGCGTAATCCGCTGTCCAGAGCGGGAATTCTTCGTCGTTAAACGGATTTATACAGTGAGTTCCAAGCGGAACACCTGTTTTGACACGCTCGGTTGAAAGTCTTTCTATCTCGGTCATTTTGCGTGCGTTTGCACGATATTCTTCAACCGCGGCTTTGTTTTCGGGAGTTGTAAGTTTTTCAATATCTTTGTATTCCGGCGCAACAACCAGATATGTTATGCCGTAAACCGTATCAGGGCGTGTTGTGTAAACCGGAACTTCCATTCCCGGAATTTCTTTGACTTTAAACCTCAAAAGCGCACCTTGAGATTTTCCAATCCAGTTTGCCTGCATTGTTTTAACGTTGTCGCCCCAGCCCGGAAGTTTGTCCAAATCTTCAAGAAGAACTTCGGCATAATCGGTAATTTTCAAGAACCACTGTGACAAATATTTTTTCTCGACAACATGGTCGCATCGCCAGCATTTGCCGTCGATTACCTGTTCGTTTGCAAGAACTGTTCCGCATTCTTCGCACCAGTTAACAGCGGCTTCTTTTTTGTAAGCCAGACCTTTTTTATAAAGCTGCAAAAACAGCCATTGAGTCCATTTGTAATAATCTGGTTTGCAGGTAGTGACTTCTCTGTCCCAATCGTATGAAAGCCCGAGCATTTTTAGCTGTTTTGTCATATAAGCAATATTTTCGTCAGTCCAGGTTTCAGGGTTTGCACCATGCTTCATTGCGGCGTTTTCGGCCGGAAGTCCGAAGCTGTCCCAGCCCATCGGGTGAAGGACATTAAACCCGTTCATCTTTTTATAACGAGCAATTACATCTGTAATTGTATAATTTCTTACGTGCCCCATATGAAGTTTCCCTGACGGGTAAGGAAACATTGAAAGGGCGTAATATTTCGGCTTATCACTATTGTCCGGGGTTTTGAAAGCTTTATTCTCTTCCCAAACCTTCTGCCATTTCTTTTCTATTTCCTGAGGATAATATGATTCTTTCATCTTTTTCTCCCTAACTCTTATTCTTCAAAAAGATTAGCATAAAAAAGGTTTATTATCAATCTTGAAAAAATCTAAAAATTTTAGTATTATAATAAAGGTTTTTTATTTGCAAACAAAAAAGGAGGAAAGTATGAAAACCATTGATATGACTGAAAGAAAGGCTCGGGGGGGGGGGTAGACAAAGTCTACTTTTACATATTGGCACAGGATTAGGACACAAGTACAAGTCACGTTTTCTCACGATTTTCAAACAAAAGTCCGAATTTAAAAGACGAACTCTGCTTTTGCACAATAATGCCGGCTTAAGACGCAACTGCAATTTTCTCAAGAAGCCGTGCGTTGCATTCACTATGGCAGAAGTTCTGATTACACTAGGTATTATCGGAATCATTGCAGCTATGACGCTGCCAAGTTTAATACAGCGTCAGCAAAATATGGTTAACGTCACAACTTTAAAAAAATTTTACACTGTGTTTTCCCAAGGAATCAATTTAATGAAGTATCAAACAGGATGTGAAGATGTCGCTTGTTTAGGTTTTGTCGGCGAGGTTAGCGATGAAGATTGGAACAACCAAATGGAATCCAAAATGAAAAAACTGTTTAACATTACAAAAATGTGCAAATATGGAAATAATGCTTGTACAACACCCACCTATCAGTTATCCGGGGTTTTTCAAGAAAACGGTTTCAGCGAAACAAACTTTTCATTCATGACAGCTGATGGGATAAAAATAAAAATAATGCCCAAGACCGAAGGAGCAGAATGGAATTCAATTACAGTTGATGTGAATGGAGATAAAAAACCAAACACTATCGGACGTGATATTTTTCTGTTTAGAATGGACAATAAAGGGCTTATACATCCATACTACGGACTAGTATATTCTAATGGCAATCGTAATATGTACTGGAAAACAAATGAAATGCTCTGCGGTTGGCCCGGCAAAAAGGTTCCTGCAAACAGCACCGGATATGGCTGCACCGCAAGAGTTATTGAAGAAAATTGGACTATGACATACTAATCAAAAATCCTCCAGAAATTCTGGAGGATTTTTTTGAATTCTTTAAATAAAAATAATTTATTTATACTATTACCGTTTTTAAAACTTTATATTATAATTTTGTATTATGAAGAAGAGATTTATTTTAACATTAATATTTAGTTTAGCACTTGCAGGTCTGCAGACAGAACCGGCGCAGGCCGGGTTTGTCGGAAGCTACAAGGCAAGAATTTCTGCAAACAGAGAATTTAAAAATACCCAGCAGGAGATTAAAGAGATTTTTGTAAAACAGGACAAATTTACAAACGCTCATGACCTTGATAAACTATCTGATTTGTACGATGAAAGCTTCGTAAATAATGACGGATTTGACAAAAAACTTTATTTTAAATTAATTAAAGACACCTGGGAAACTTATCCGGAAATACAATACGATACAGTAATCCGCGACATTCAAATTGATGGAGATTATGCAAGCGTTCAGACATTTGAAACAGCACTTGCAGTAACGCACGAACAATCTGAAAAAGTTGATGCTTACGGCGAACTCCGCTCAAACGCTAACAGCATTTATTACCTTAAAAAATCCGGTAAAAAATGGCAGATTGTCTCCGAACAGGTTTTGAGCGAAAAATCACAGCTCAAATACGGAGATGCAAGATTTATTAAAATGGATTTGAATGCCCCAAGAGTAATCAACGCAGGTGAAGAATATTCTGCAGAACTTTCTATTGATCTGGCAGATGACGAAAGCGGAATTGCATCAATTGACAAACAGCTTGTAATTCACCCGCTTGACAAACCAGAGGAAGCATTTAGAGCCATAGGCGCAGACAGTGAACTTGAAAGAATTTTTACTGCAAACAAAAAAAATATTAACGAATACGCTACCGCCTCAATCGGAATTGCAAAATCCGAACCTTATGACGAAAATCATTCAAAGGTTTATATGTCAGGAATTGCATTTTTGATGAGCAGAGTTAATGTAATTCCTCAAAATAACTTCATAAAAGAAGAGGACGAAAATGCACAAAAAACTAAGTAGTTCTATATATTTGATTATTTGTTTCGTCTTTTTCCTATGGGTTGACCTGTATTTTTCAGCGCAGCTTGTAAGGCAATTGGGAACAGGGTTAAAAATTTCAACTCCCGTTTTTGCACTCACTTATGTCAAAAATTACGGCGCAGCCTTCAGCATTATGCAAAACGCAAGAGAAGTTTTGATTATACTTTCGGTTGTTGCAATTGTACTGCTCTTCGGCTATGTGATTAAGCATTTGAAATCAATATCGTTTAAAAGCATATTTTTCATAGCACTTTTGTCAGCAGGCATCGCAGGAAATCTTCATGAACGAATTATCTATGGCTATGTAAGAGATTTTTTTGAAATAAAAGCTTTCAACTTTCCGGTTTTTAATATTTCTGATATATTTATTACGGTAGGCGTTATATCACTTGTAATCCTAATTCTACTCAAGAAGACCAAGTAAGGTTTTGAAATCGGAATAAAAGAATGATTTTTTTAGCAGATGAAAATGATGAAAATACAAGGCTGGATAATTTTTTGACAGCAGTCACTGCTGATTTGGCGCGGACAAAAATTCAGAGTCTCATTAAATCCGGCAATATAAAGGTTAACGGAACAATTAAGAAACCTTCTTACTGCGTCAAAGAAGGCGATAAAATAGTATTTTGCATTCCAGAAGAACAGAGTTTAAAAATTGAGGCTGAAAATATACCGCTTGAAATTATATATGAAGATGAAAACATGGCTGTAATAAACAAACCCTCGGGGATGCTTACACACCCTACTTCAACTGAAAAATCCGGAACTTTAGTCAATGCGCTTCTTTTTAGGTTTGGTGAAAATCTTTCTGATATAAATGGCGAATTCAGACGCGGAATTGTTCACCGGCTGGACAAGAATACATCCGGACTTTTGATGATTGCAAAAAATAACAAAACGCATGAATATCTTGCTGATTTGATTAAAAACCATGATTTAACAAAAAAATACAGAACAATTGTTAAAGGAGTTTATCCAAAAGAGGAGGATTTAATTGACCTTCCGATAGGCAGACATCCGGCCCAGCCTCACAAAATGGCAGTTATTGAAAATGGAAAAGAAAGTACAACAATTGTTAAAATTATAGAACGATATAAAGATGCAACCTATTTGGAGATAACTCTTGTTACCGGAAGAACGCACCAAATCCGCGTACATTTAAGCCACAAAGGTTTTCCGGTCTTTAATGACACTCTTTACGGTGCAGGAATGGCAAAAGTTAAAACTGATGAACAAGTGTTACAATCGTACTATTTGAGATTTACAAAACCGTTTTCTGATGAAATAATAGAGCTGAAAATTGAGCCTGATGAAAAAATAAAAAAAGTACTCAATTATCTGAAAAACAGGAGTTAATTTATGAAATACGTATTTTGGACAAGCGCTTTTATCATAACAATAATATGGATTTATCTGGTTATCGCAAACTTGACAGCAGTCGGCGGAATAACCATACTTGACAACGGTCTTGCAGGTGCATTGGGAACTTTTCCAAGAAGGCTTGCTCTTAATATGGGCTTGATTATTTGTATAATTTTCCTTGCAGGTTTTACAACAGCAAAACTCTTTCTTTTACCGCTTTTAATACAAAACAAAGAAAAAGAAGGCGCTTATGAAAGACGATTAGAAAAAACAGCCGTTTCTAATGACGAAAGCAGCGCAAAAGTAAAGGTTTTGGAAGCAAAAATTCAGGTTCTGGAAAAAGCTCTTGAAGAAGCTTTAAAGAAAAATAAGTAAAATATTTGCTTATTTATTTATTAAACTAAATTAATCTGTTCACAAGAATTCAAATTTATGTTATAATTTATGTAACTAATGGAAAAATATTTTTTTATAAGAATTTTGTAAATATTTGTAACGTATTATAATTATTTTTAGCAAATAAATAAATTCAGAATTTTTATAAAATTTATAAAAGTGTGTATTAAAAAGGAAGGACACAAAATATGGTAGATGCAGTAAACAACAATAACAATACCACAATTTATACAGGTATTGGAACAGTAGCAGGTGCCGCAGCAGGTGCAGGATACGGCGGATGGATGTCAAAACCGTTGTTAAACGGAGAAGCTCCGTCAGACGCTTTTGTCAGAAGATATTATGACAATGATGTAAAAGATTCAATTGTAAAAGCAGGAGAAGATGCTAAGAAAAATCTTACAGAATCTAAAGCTTACAAAGATGCAGGCAATAACGTTGACCAGCTAAAAACAATAATTAATGATAATGCAAAAACCTTTGGTTTGAAAGCTGAAGTGGATGCTGATGGAAAAGAAACAAAAAGCTTAGACAAAGTTATTGAAGAATTCGTTGGTGAAAACCCTGACGCTGCCAAACTAAAAGAAAAAATGGAAAAAACAGTTTCTGACGTTGCAACAGAAAATGCAACAAAAGGTTTCAAAGACAGTAAAAAATTAGCAGAACTTTCAAAAGATCTTAAAGAATTGGCAAACGATGCAAAAGCTGAAGATTTAAAAGCATTTGTTTCTAAGCACGCTGAAACATTAGGCGTTGAAGCTGATAAAGTCGATGATTTCCTAAAAAAAGACATTACCGAGATTAAAGAGTTAGCAAAAAATGTAACTAAACCTTTAAAAGATAAAGAAAACGATTTAAAAGCCTTTATCAAAGACGGAAAGTTAAATCTTGAAGGCGCTGGCGATGCTGTTAAAAAAGCCGCTAAAGATACAAAACTCTGGGCAGGTGCAAAATGGGCAGCCGGAGTTGGATTGGCTCTTGGTATAGCATCTTATATCGGCGCAAAGATGACAGCCCCTAAAGTTGCAAAAGAAGAAGAACAGCAGACACAAGCATCATAACCATATTTTAATTTCATAAAAAATAAACCGGTTTAAAATTTAAACCGGTTTATTTTTTTATATTTATATGTTCTTATTAATCTTTTGCAGCTTCTTCAGATTCTTTTGACTCTTCAACACCCTGGAAAATCTCAAGTTTGGTAATTCGTGCGCCTTCAACCTCTTTAACAATGAATGTTAAATTTTCAAAAGTTACAGTATCATTGACTTCTGCAATCCGGCCTAAAAGTTTAACAACAAGCCCGCCTATTGTTTCAATGTCTTCATCATCAATATTATCTTCTTTAATACCGAAAAACTCAGCCATTTCGTCCAATCTTACCATCGCATTCGCAAAGTAATGATTTGGTTCAACTTCGACAATATCACAGATTTCTTCTTCTTCGTCAAACTCGTCCTGAACATCCCCGAAGATTTCCTCAAGAACATCTTCAACCGTAATCAGCCCAGAAGTTCCGCCGAATTCATCCACGACAATTGCCATCTGGCTTTTGCGTCTCTTGAATTCCAAAACCAACTTATCCATTGTAATAGTTTCCGGAACGAGCATTATTTCACGCTCAAGCATTTTCAAAGGACAAACTTCATCCTTGAGCGAAAGCGAAAATAAATCCTTAACATGGATTAAGCCGGTAATATGGTCAATATCTTCATCATAGACCGGGTATCTTGTATATTGATTTTCTGCCGCAAGTTTGCTTAATTCTTCAATACTCATGTCATTTGGGATACAAACCATATCCGTTCTTGGAACCATAACTTGCTTTGCTGTCAAATCTGAAAATTTAAAAGCATTATGGAGAATATTTTTCTCTGTTTCATTGAGCACACCACCATTATAGCTGGCATCAACAAGCATATTTAACTCTTCTGTTGAATGCACCAAAGATGATTTATGTTTATGCGGGACATGAAAAAGATTCAAAATAGAATTTCCAAATCCGTTCAACATCCATATAAACGGAGTAAATAAGAAGGAAATCCACTGCATTGGCCTTGCAATAACAAGAGAAGTCTGCTCAGGGTATTCAAGTGCAATTGATTTCGGAATAAGTTCACCGATTACAACATGCATAAAGGTAATCAAAGCGAAAGAAACTGAAACTGAAACCGTATGTGTTGCAATATTCTGGCTTATGCCCGGCAAAAACACAAAAAGCGGTTCTATAATTCTTGCCAGAGTTCCTTCGCCAACCCAGCCTAAGCCGATACTTGAAATTGTTACACCGAGTTGAACTGCGGCGATAAATTTATCCAAATCCTTAATTGCTTCAAGTGCAATTTTTGCATTGTGATTTCCTTCATTTACAAGTTGTTCAATTCTGGTTTTACGAACTTTCACCATTGCAAATTCCGATGCAACAAAAAAGCCGTTTGAAAATAGTAAAAAAACTATTACAAACAAATTAAATATTAAACTGCCTGACTCTTCCATTAGTTAATTTTACCTCGATATCTCTATTGTTTAATTATATAATATTATCTAAAAATTGCAAGATGCTACTTAACTCCAACAGACTTAAGCTCTGTATATATCATAGGAGAAAATCCGGGAGTTGTTACAATATCAATTATCTTATAATAATTCGGTTCCACTATCAGTGAAGGTGTTGAAATATGATATATTCCGTCCTTCATTTGTTCTCCATTAAGGTGATAGTGACCTGAAACAATTGCAATTACATTGTTGTGTTTTTCTAAAACCTTGAAATATTTTTCAGGCTGATAAACCCTGCGGGACTTTCTTTCTTTAGGTTCAACAATCGGATAATGCTGTAAAATAACAACAGGGTATTTTTTATATTTTGATAACTGTTTGTCAAGCCATTCAAGAGTGCTTTGCCTGTAATAGCCGACGGAACCGGGAATAACTTCTTTGGCGCCATCAAGAACTATAAATACAAATCCATTTTTTTTAACAACATAGTTTGGACTAGAAGGTTTATAAAATACATTGTTGTCTTTAACAATTTTAATATAGTTAACTTTTGACATCCCGCCGTTTTTGTACACATCATGATTTCCAAAAGCTAAATAATAAGGAACGTTAAGCTTATTTACAATTCTGACAAATTCTACAAGATTTTCTTCGCGCGGACGGTTAATATTGTCGCCCGTAAAAACAACAAATGACACACCTTTAAGTTTATTAACCTGTTTTACAGCTTCTTCAAGAACTTCTTTTGAATAATCATTGCCGACTTCATAGTGTGAATCAGTAATCTGTACAAACTTTATATCACCTGCGAATGCACGATTAACACAAAGTAAACAGCAAAGAACCGTTAAAAATTTTATCAAAATACTTTTCATTTAAGAAAAAATACTCCTTATATTTTCCATATATGAATTATATCATGAAGAATTTGTATATGCTAATATTATGAACAAAGGAGAAATAAATGAGATTAGACAAATTTTTGAAAGTTTCAAGACTCATCAAAAGAAGAACCGTAGCAAATGAAGTTTCAGATATGGGGCGTGTTTTGGTGAACGAAAACCCTGCAAAACCTTCAAAGCAGCTTAAAGAAGGCGACATTATCAAAATTGAATATGCAAACAGAACTGTTTGTGTGCGGGTTGTAAAAATTCCGCAGAACAACGTCAGCGTTCAGGAAGCTCCGACTTTATACGAAACTTTGGAATAACATTTCCGCAAGCCGCATAAAAAATCCTTGACATTACTTGAAAAAACCTTAAATAATCTGTGAATATATCATACGAAAGTATGATAACAATATGTGTAATTCAGGTTATAGTAAGTATGTCGCATTGTTTGTATAATGCGCAAAAGTCAGATTAGTGAGGTATTGTAAAAACCGGTATGGGGTTAAATTTAAACAATATTTACCAGCGCCCATATATAGTAAAAGACGGAAGAAGTCTTGTAAAGAAAAAACAAGACGAGGAGTCTAAAAAGTCAGCAGTTCAGCTTGAACAGGAGGAACGCGCCGGAAATCAATCACGCAGCCGCGGCTTGCAATACGTTGAACAGAATTCTGCAAACTATTCGACTGTTACACCTGCCCAATCACAGAGAGCTCAACAGTTATACGGTCAATATTCACAAAACGTAACAGGCACAAAAGTACCGCAGTACTCCCAACCTGTATCAACCGAAGCTTCGGAATACAAAACCCGTTCATCTTCAATTAACATTGCGCAAATCTTAAAAGATTTTAAAAACACTTCAATCGCAATCGGCACACCCGAAGATTTAAGCGTTGAAATCAACAACAGAATAAGTTTAATCAAGGCTGAAGTTTCAAAAGAAAACCCTGATACCGGACTTGTGAAGTCTGACTTGATGAATGCCTCAAGACGCCTTGACCGTTACATTTCACAAACTCTTAACAAAGATTCAAAAGTAGTTGAGAACTGGGTAAGTGCATTATTCTTGCAGGATATTGATTTCAGCTACAATGAAAACAATATTAACCCGCAGTTTCTCGTAAAATTCCCGGAAGGTTCGACAGAGCAGGCAAAAAAAGCAGAAACAACCCCGGAAAACGTTACTGAAATGGAAGTTTCAAGCGGAGTTGTCAAGCCTGAAAATGAAGAAGCACAAGAGCAAATCCAACAGCAGACAAAAGTTTACGTTCCGCAGGATAAGGAATTAAAATCTTTATTTTTGCAGTCAAAAAGACTTGCCTACGCAAATGAACCGCAAAAAGCCATTGAAAATTTTCAAAAAGCTTTAGAACGCGCAGAAGAAGTCGGCGACACCGAAACCGGTGCAAAAATTTACTATGAAGTCGGCAAAATATATGACGACCACGACTATTACGCTCAGGCCCTGAAAAGTTACAACAAATCTCTTGAGCAAACAACAGACAATAATGTTCGGACAAAAGCCCACTATTCAATGGCACAGATTTATGACGATGTAAACCAGATTAAGCCGGCGCTTGACCATTATTACAGTTCGGTAGCTTACGGCGGTGAGTCTGAAAACCTTGCAGCACAATCAACTTCGCTTACAAAAATGGGCAACATCTACACTGATATGTATGAACAGGACGCACTTGATTATCTGACAGTTGCAGACGATTTGGCAGCCGAAACCGACAACAACAAAGTTAAAGGTTACGTTTCTTCAAGTCTTGCAAAGGCTTACGACAAGTTTGGCGAACCGCAGGAGGCGTTAAAGTCATATTCAAAAGCCGTAAAACATTATTCAGACGCAAATTCGCCCCTGAAAGCAGCACAAAGCTACATGGATGCCGCTGAGATTATGCTTGATTACAATTGCACAAACAAAGCCCGCGGACTTCTGCAAAAAGCCCGCACAAGCGCAGTTCAGGCTTCGAACCAGGAGTTAGTCAGCAAAATTGACGAAAAACTCTCCAGGCTTGCATCATAATAGCCGTAAAATACGTTATTTTTTTTGAACATACAAAAATGGTTACTCAACTTTGCTTAATCATCCTTTCTCAACGCTTAAGTTAAACCATTTTCAATTTGCAGGAATAGGTTACCAGGGGTAATCGTCTCTGATTTCCCAATTGTCATAGAATATTAAAGCACCACAATTGTATCTCATATTTTTTGCAATATTTTTATTACAGGCGTATTTCGAGTTGTTTTTCATTCCTTCTCTTGTGTTGCCGCCCCAGTTGAAGAATTCTAATTTTTCACTTGATTTAGAGAATTCAAGGATAAAATCGCTGCGAGAATAGTCACGACTTTCGTGAGACATTGGCTGAACATTGCCTTTCGGAGAAACAACTATATATAAACTTAATATACGTATTGGGGTGCATGAATTTGGGTCTGTACATCCATCCAAAGCAAACACTAATGTTGTTCCATTTTTCAGCCTTACTATTATGTTTCTAGTGTAGTACGTTCCCTCCTCTAAATATTTTTTATCTATTGTATCAAAATTAAGATAAGGAAGCAGGTATGTTTCCACAACTCTTTCAATGTTTTCATTACTATAATCTGTCCCCCAGTCCCATTCCTTAGGATTGCCGTTGTCCTGCATTGACATCTGAAAGGCGTTTGCAATAACTGAATAGGTGTGTTTCATCTGATTTATATGCACAGTTTTCTGCCATTTGCCAACAACAGCAGGCAGGGTCATAGCAGCAACAATACCAATAATGCCAAGTGTTACAAGAGTTTCTGCTAAAGTAAACCCTTTTGTAACCCTGGCACTATTAGTAATAATATTTTTACAAATAATTCTCCGGTTTAGTAAAAAACCTTTCAGGAGGTTATTCCGCGGTGCCCCCCCCCCCCTGGAAGCGTGTCATAGCGTGCATTTTAGACATTTCAATCCTCCTTAATCTATTTTCTAATTCTTTTTCACATCTTCTTTAATGATAATAAGATTGTTTGCAATTTTCATTGCGCAGGTTGGAAGTACAACATGGTTAAGCCCGTCTGCAATGCTCAAAATGCTTCCTGCTTTAAGCGTAACATCCTCGCCTTTGTACTGGAAAATGTAATCTGTGTCTCTGTCTGAACGTATAGTAATTTTGTCCATAAAATTCCCCTCATAATCGGTTAACAATTGCGTATTATATCACAATTCAGGAAATAAAGCAAGCGCTATTGTTCTAAACCCTTTTCCTGTCTGATTCCTAAGGTGTTATAAAAAATGCCTTCCTCCATTACTTCCTCATACAATTCCTCGTCCTTTTTAAAATCCTCCATTGTATAAGGATATAAATCAATGCAGACCTCAAGTTCTGTTTCGATTTTGCCGATAACCGGCCAGATTTGCTCGCGTTTTGATTTGTCTTCGATATCGAAAATAGCCACTATTTCAATATCTTCATCTTCATGGTCTTTTCCGTCAAGGTAAGTACCGAAAAGATATAGGCCTTTATAGTCATCAAATTTCTTTCTAAAAGCATTTGATAACTTTTTGATTACTTCATTAAGTTTTTCAGACATTTTTGAATTCACTCCATAATTTTGACCTTTCCAGCTGCTCTTGATGAGCTGTAGAAAGATTTTTAACAGAAACCATATTATTTTTTATTTCATCTTCACCCAATATGAATGCATATCGGGCAATTTTTGAGGCTTTTTCAAGTTGTTTTGTAAATTTCTTGTTCTGAAGGTCGAATTCTACTTTTAAACCGGCATTTCGCAAATCAGCGGCAAGTTTAAAGGCTTCGGCAGGCGAATTTGAAACAATATATCCGTCAAGTTTTTGAGACTCAATTGCAGGAATAAGAGAAATAAGTCTTTCCATACCCATTGCCCAGCCGACCGCCGGAGTATCTTCACCGCCGAGTTTTCTGACTAAACTGTCATAGCGGCCGCCTCCGCAGACTGCATTTTGAGAACCCAAGTTATTGGATTTAATTTCAAAAACTGTCCGATTGTAATAATCCAAACCTCGTACCAGAAGTTTATTTTCAACGTATTTGACGCCGAGTTCGTCAAGGTAAGTTTTTAATTTTGAATAGTGCTCTGCACAATCTTCACAAATAAAATCAGATAAAATAACAGATTTTATTTCCGGTTTTTCAAAAATTTCTTTACAACTTTCAACTTTGCAATCGAGAAGTCTTAAAGGATTTTTTTCATAGCGATTCCGGCAATCCTCGCAAAGATTGTCAAATTCAGGTTTAAGAACTTCTTTAATTCTTTTTTTGTAAGCTTCGCGGCATTCAGGGCAGCCGAGTGAATTTATTTCAACTTCCAAGTCATTCAATCCGAGTGATTTCAAATAATCAACGGCCAGAAGAATAGCTTCGGCATCTGCTGCCGGTTCTTTAACTCCGAACATTTCAACACCGACCTGATGAAACTGCCGCTGGCGTCCTGCCTGCGGGCGTTCGTAACGAAACATAGGACCTTTATACCAGAGTTTTACCGGTGCTGAAAGCCGGCTCATACCGTTTTCGATAAATGAGCGGACAACTCCTGCTGTGTTTTCAGGGCGGAGCGTAAGTGAACGTTCGCTTTTTTCAAACGTATACATTTCCTTGTTGACAATGTCTGTTGTGTCGCCTACTCCGCGTGCGAACAGTTCGGTAACTTCAAAAATCGGGGTTCTTATTTCTTTATAACCGTATTTTGAAAAAATCTCAAGCGCATTTTTTTCAAGCAAGTGCCACATCGGTGCATCCTGCGGAAGTATATCTTTTGTCCCTTTTACAACATTTAAAATCTTAGCCATAAGGAAATTATATTTTGAGCAAGTCTTTTTGTCAACAAATACGCGGTTTCAGGATTTCGGGCAGCTTTTGTAAAGTTTTGTAACTATTTTTGTGATATTGAGCAATTATATTGGAATAATATACTTTATATATGTATAAGAGATATAGAGTTTCTGTAACCAAGGAGATATATTATGAGTGATGACATGAGAGTTGGCAGAGTTTCACGAAATGACTATGATAATTCTTCTGTAACACCTGTAAAAATGCAGAAGAAACAGAAAATAAATTCAATCCATTTAGAAGCAGCAGCTGGTGCTAATGCTCCGGTGCGTACTGCATTTATGCCGGATTTACCTTCGCTGTTGAACGGCTCGCAGAATACTAACACTGCAAGTTACACATAATCAGTATTTTTTGCAGAATAATTTTCTTTGTTATAAAATAGTTCTCAAATGAGGACTATTTTATGCTGTTAACTGCCGATATCGGAAATACAAGTATTACACTGGGATTGTTTGAAGATGATGCACTCGTAGAAGAATTTCGTCTTGCATCAGATAAGGATTTGCCGCTTGAAGAGTATGAAGTGCTTTTAAAATCACTTTTTAAGGATTATAAAATTGACGGCTGCATGATTTCTTCTGTTGTAGAAGAGCTTAACGAAAAATTTAAAGAAGCAGTCAAGAATGTTTTTAAATTCGAGCCTTTATTTTTGAGTACTAAAATAAATACCGGAATTAAAATTGCACTCGACAACCCTGAAGAAGCCGGCGCTGACAGAATTGCAAATGCGGCAGGCGCTTATGTTTTGTACAGCAAGCCTGTTATCGTAGTTGATTTCGGAACAGCAACCTCATTTGATATTGTAAACAAAAACGGAGAATTCATCGGAGGCGTTATCGCACCCGGATTAAATTTACAACTAAAAACTTTAAACAAATTCACATCAAAACTTCCGCGCATAGATGCGGCTATTTCGAACCATGCAATCGGAAGCAACACAACTGACGCTATTTTATCAGGTGTTATAAGAGGTTCAGCCAGTATGATTGACGGGCTGGTGGAGCAATGCGAAAAAGAACTCGGCGAAAAAGCTGTTCTTGTTGCAACCGGCGGATATTCGGGGCTTATCTCAAAGTATTTAAAAAGACAATTTGACTACATAAACCCAACCTTAACTCTTGAAGGTTTGCGTTACCTTTATCAGTTAAACAGACTTCCGGCCATGGCAAATTAGGTGTGATTTAGATTTATTTTGCTTTAATGTAAAGGATTTTCTCTTTTCTGCTAATGCACGCCAATATGTTTCAGCAAAACTTTTGTCGTGAGAAGTTAAGAAACTTTCAAGCTCCTGTGGAGTTTTACAATCTTCAATTTCTTCAATAACAGTTTCTCGTCCTTCAAGAATTTTATTAACTACCTTTTTCATTTCTATGTCCCAGCTATTTTTCGCAAATTTCTTTTTCAGCTCCTCAATTGATTCTCTATTGAAGGCATCATATTTTATCGCATCAATCGTATCAAACCCCTGTATATCAGAAATTGTAAAGCTTGCCTGCCCATAATCTTCCGGATTAATGTTGTTTTGCAAAAGCACATCCCGATTAGGAATTTCATACAACATTCCTTTATAACCTACGATTTCCGGATATTTTGTTGAATCATGGTACACATTTATAATCGCATCCGTCGCATTCTGCCTGATAGCATCAAACATCTCCGGAAGAGTAATTTTATGAACATCAGACCAATAGCCGTCGCCTGGTTTAATAATCGCATGTGTGCAGCCTTCCGGCATAAAATTCTTCACCATATAGCCAAGTTCACTTTTTGGAACTTCTTCTGATGCATGGTATAGAAAATGGGTGTTTGTCGGCTTGTTATAAAGATACATTACAGAGCAGCTATGTACAAACGAAGTTGACAAAGGTTTGTCTGCCGAACTTTTTAGAAAACTTCTGGGAAAACCGTCCGCATTTGTTGAAAGCCCGATATGCTTAAGTTTTAAACGTTCGTGCTTGTCAAAATGAGCCCAAAAAGGCTTTAACGGAGTTGAACCTTTGCATACAGTACCAAATTCTCCGCTTCTAATATTTTTCAAAGATTTCAACCCCTTTTTAGACAGTGGATTTTGCTGTATGAAAACATCATTAAAAATTTTTTACTTAATTTTAAGCCGGAGAACGCCGGCTGTTGTGAAGGTGTGGTTTTATAAGCGGGGGTATTTTGTATAAAATTATTATAAATTTTCATTATGTATTTTTAAAAACAAAACAATATTATTTTTGCCATGTTTTTAAATATTGTATGTAAATTGTAAAAAATTCCCCATAAGATTTTCATTCCAAACCTGTACATCTTTTGGAACAGACAAAACTGCGGGGGCAAAATTCCAAATATATTTTATGTTTGCCTTAACCAGATAATCTGCGGTAATTTGCGCAAACGCTTTTGGGACTGTTAAAATAGCAATATCAACACCTGATTTTTTACACAAATTCGGTAGTTTTTCAATATCCAGAATTAATTTGTTATTGACAGTTTTGCCGATTTTAGCGTTGTCGTTGTCGAAAAGCGCAATTATATTCAAACCGTAATTTGTAAAATTATCATATTTTGCAAGCGCCATTCCAAGATTTCCGGCGCCTATGATAAAGGCGTTTTTGGTCTTGGAAAATCCTAAAGTTGTCTCGATTGATTTTTTTAACTCTTTTACGATGTAGCCGACGCGGCATTTGCCGGAATTGTTAAGAAGGCTTATATCTTTTCTAACCTGCGAATCGTCAATATTTAACAGAACAGAGATTTGCTTACTTGCAATAAACTCTATATTATTTTTGATGTAATCATCCAAAATGCAATGGTAAAGGGTTAAGCGGCTTATAACTTTTTCTGAAATCTTTTTATCCATAATTATATTATACGCGCTGAATATTCTTAGGCAAAACAAAAACAAAATGAGCGGAAGTTTTTCCGCTCAATCAAACGTATATGATAGTCTAAGAGATAGTGTTCCACATCTGATATATTAAGGAGTGCAGTTGTGGCAGCAACTGCACCGCAGATATTAATGGTTGCACTTCTGCCAAAGCAATGCTTCGGGGTTATATAAAAACTTTAGCAATATCTCTTTCCTATATATATTATATATACCCAAGATGTAGTTCTTTATAACTATTTGTTAAGAAAAATTAATACTTTAGAATTAGTTTTTCGCAAGAAAGCAGCAGCCTTGAGAATTACCCCTTTAAAACGGGATTTTTAAAGAACTAATTCTTTTAGTTTAGTTCTCGTGTTTCTTCCTGCTTTAGAAATTCACACATTCCTTCAAGTCTGTTGTCCTCCATCGCATCAATAAGTTCTTGAACATCTTTGATTTTGTTAAGCGCAAAACTTGTTTCAGCAAGCAAAACACAGTCGTTGCAAAGTCTATAATTTCCGTATTGAATTGAACCGGCAAGGCATTTGTACTGACCGCAGCAATCGCAGTCAAAAAATTCGTTTTCAATATCAGGATTTTCCTCAATATCGTCAAGGCGCATCTGTTCAGCGACCTGCTGCATTTCTTCTATTATTTCCTGTTTGTTTTTCATATAAACCTTTCTTAAAGCAAGTTATTTGATAAGTTCAGTCATTTTAGAAACGGCTTCGCCAAGGCCAGTGAACACGGCACGCGAAATTATTGAGTGCCCGATGTTAAGTTCAACAAGCCCCGGAATTTCGTGCATTCTGTGAACATTTTCATAGTTTAGACCGTGTCCCGCATTAACCTTCAGACCTAAACTTTGGGCTAATTTTGCCGCATTTTTAAGATTGTGGAATTCAGCTTCTTCTTTTTCAGTGCCGAAAGTTTCAGAATACGTACCGGTATGCATTTCAATAAATTGTGCGCCGGTTTTGGCTGAAGCCTTCACCTGCTCCTCATCCGGGTCTATGAAAAGGCTTACGATAATTCCTGCATCAAGAAGCGGTTTGATAAATTCCGTAACCTTGGACAACTGGCCGGCAACATCAAGTCCGCCTTCGGTTGTAACTTCCTGACGCTTTTCAGGAACAAGGCAGATTGAATGCGGTTTGATTTCAAGAGCAATTTTTTGAATATCATCAGCCATTGCCATTTCAAGGTTAAGTTTTGTAGTCAGGGTTTTGGTTAATGTATAAACATCCTCGTCTTTAATATGGCGGCGGTCTTCGCGAAGGTGGGTTGTAATTGACGTAGCACCGTTTTCTTCCGAAATTCTGGCAGCATCAATAACAGACGGCTCAACTCCTCCCCTAGCATTTCTTAAAGTTGCTACATGATCTATATTTACGCCTAAAAGCATTTTTACCTCTTTTCTTTTTGTAACTTTTGCCTCCCCTGCCAAAAGGAGGGAAACCGCGAAAGCGGTGGTAGTATTTACTTTCTCAATTTTAGTTTGTTAATCTTCAATAATGCCGTGTAAGAGGGCAAAATTGTTATTTTATCGGTTTCTTCCGTGCTCGCTGCAAGTTGAATTGCTTTTTCAAGATTTGGTTCAACCGTAATTCTTTCCTGTGGAATTCCAGCATATTTAAGCCTTACCGCCATATCGTACGCGCGAATTCCTGATGTTATAACAAGTTTATCTGCATTTTTCAACTGCTCGAAATCCGCGTCCCAAAGCCATGAAACATCGCGTCCGTCAGCGTAATTATCATTAATTGCAATTAAAATGTTTGAATTTAAATCAACGGTTTTCAAAACTTCACTTGCACCGGTCGGATTTTTGATAAGCTGAATTAATGCTTCATGTCCGTTTATAGTACGTTTTTCAGTTCGCCCGAAGATTGATTTGAAACTGTCCAATGCCCTTTGAATTTCAGCCTGATTAAGCCCCAATTCAAACGAAAGCGCGATTGCAGCCAATGCATTGTAGGCATTGTAAAGTCCGACAAGATTTACGCGGAAATTGTAGTCAATTCCGTTGTGAGTGAGGGTAATTTCAGAAAAATCATTGTGAATTACGGCTTTTGCAGAATAATCGCAAGCTTGGCGTTTGTAACCGCATTTTGGGCAGAAATAATGTCCTTCCTGTGCAAAAAATCTTTTATTATACTGCAAAGGCTCGCCGCAATGACAATTGAAAATTTCAGCCGGGGCATTAGAGTTATGTTCATAATTGCAGTCGTATTGAACATCTTCAAAACCGTAATAAACCGCATACTTTGTTCTGTCAAATGTTGCAACAAGCGGGTCATCCGCATTTAAGACAAGTTTCAAATCAGGATTTTTATCAATTGCGTTTTTAATAAACCCCGCAGTTGTAGCAAGTTCGCCGTAACGGTCAAGCTGGTCTCTGAAAAGGTTTGTTACAACCAGATAGTCTGACGGCATATAATCATAAAGTTTTGTAAGATATGCTTCATCAGATTCAATGACGGAATAGTCGAATTTTCTGAACGGCGCAAGATTAAGTGCAAAAACATTTGCCACACCTGTCAGCATATTGGCGCCCTTAAGATTATGAATAACTTTTTGGTGAGAGGTTTCCAATATATGCGAAATAAGCCCTGAAGTTGTGGTTTTACCGTTTGTACCCGTAACTGTTATGCTTTTTTCTTTGATAAAGTCTCTGCAATTGGTGAGAAATTCCGGATAATATTTCAGAACAGCCATTCCGACAAACGAAGTTCCTCCTGATTTTGAAAAGGCTTTAATCCCTAAATAAGCGGCTCTTGCCAGAAGCAGCGAGGTATAAAATTTAAATTTCTTCAGCATAAATAGTCCTTTAGGCGTATTTCCAATCTCTCTTAAATACTTTATAATTCAAATATAATACAAAATAAGAAATAATTAAAATGTTTTTATTTATTGCAACAATTTTCATAGCGGAATTAATAATTGCATTAACCTTGATAACATATATTCTCAAGGCAGACAAGGCCGTGCAGGATTTGCGTAAAGAGATAATTTTCAGGAAACCTCAAATTAAAGCGGGCCTTTTAGGAGTTAGAGAAGGTATTCATATAGTAAGAGAAAAGCAGGGGCTTCTCTTTGAAATTGTTAAGCAAAAACGAAATCAATATTTAATCAGTCTAGCAAAGATGATTCTTGTATATCTTTTGTTGTTTATCATCAAAGGCAAATGCAAAAAAGCCGCTTCAATCTGTCAGGGGATATTACTTGTAAAAGACGTCTGGGACAGCGTTTCAACCTAAAAAGCTTGTAATTTTTTAAAATAATGTTATAATAGTTATATACAAATGAAAGAAGAGGTAACCAATGTCAAAAAATAAATCCTTTATGTTCGGAATGGGACTTCTTGCAGGTGTTGTGGGAGGAATCGTTGCCGGAGTTCTTTTTGCCCCGAAATCAGGCGAAGAATCAAGAAGAGAGATTAAAGAAGCAGCCTGTGAATTGTACGAAAAACACTCACCGGCTATAAATGAAGCTAAAAGACAAGCAATGGAAAATGTCGATTTAATGAAATATAAGTTAGAAAGACAATTCAGAAAATTTAACAATATGATAAAATCAAAGAAGCTTTTAAAAGCAAAAGAACTTGAAGAAGGTTCTTCAGAATTTGATTACTAAATTTTGGCGCACAACCCGGCGTCAAACGGTCACTCTAACTTATAAGGAATAAACACGATGGATTTTTCTCAAATAGCATTAAATCAGGGTTTGACATTTTTAGCCTGGGTTACGGGCATTGTAATCCTTGCTGTCGGCGGATTTTTAATTAAACTGCTGATTGACCTGTCAGCTCTTTCAAAAAACTTAAACGAGACATCAATTTTAATTAACACTGAATTAAAGCCTACACTGCAAGAAATTAACGAGACATTACATGCGGTGAATACCCTTGTAAAAAGCACTGACAGAAATGTAGACAGCTTTAAAAGTGCAGTTGAAAAGACTTTCGGAAAAACCAAAATGATTTCCGAATCAATCGTTTCAGGAGTAATCAAAGGCTTTGTTACCGTAATGGGTCTGTTTACAAGAAAGTAAAAAATAGTAGTTTGCGGTGATTATTTTATCGCATGATGAAGTTAAAATTAAGGCAGATTTTTAAGGTAACACAGGTTTGATTATCAACACAAGTAATTAACCTAAACAAAAAGTAAAGGAGTAATTTATTATGTCAGCAACTAAATTTTTAGCAGGATTCATAGTAGGCGGAGCAATCGGTGCTATTGCAGGAATTTTACTTGCTCCAAAGTCCGGTGAAGAAACAAGACAATTAATTGCAGATACATCAAAAGATGTTTTGCGCCGCGCTGATGAAACAGTAAAAGAAATTCAATCAAGAGCAGACGACGTTGTTTCTGATATGCAGAAAAAAGGCGATGAATTAAGAGACAAACTTCAAAGCCTCATTAATCAGCAAAAAACCGCTGCTGCAGAGGAATAAACTATAAATATATGTTTAACAAAAAAAGGCGCCAGATATGGCGTCTTTTCGCTAAACATTTTATGAGAATAAACCTTTCAATAACGCATGAAAGGTTTATTCAAAAACAGATATGGAAAATTATTTTTGAAATAATAACTCTTTTTAATAGTTCATTTCCCAGCCATCATCCTGAATTTTCTGAAAACACAATCCTGAGTTATTAAGCTCTGCATTTTTCTGACACGGGAATATCGATGCAAAGGCATTAGAATCTTCTTCTGAAAAATCCGCATCTGATATATCTCTTACATAATTACGGCTAAACATACCTGCGATACGACCCTTGGGGGTGTAAACTAACATAAAAACATCTCTGCCCGCTTGATTTGGTCCCTTTTCCCCATTTACATCTAAAATAACCTTAAAAGAATTTTTATAACTATCAGTTGAACCTTGGTAATACCAAATACTGCCATCAGCTAATTTTATAGTAAAGCCCAATATGAAAAAGCCACCCCAGCTTATATCTGTAACAGAATCCTGAGAATCCATCTTTTTTATGTATTCTAAATCCTCACGTTCAGTACCAATCTTGTAACTTACAATATTAAAGTTTTCTTTAAATTTTTGGAACATAAAGTCAGTGCCATGACTCAAAACGCTATCGCTCGTAAGCCCCCACCCAAGTTCATCCCAACTGACAGCACCTTCTGAAACATAAATTTTTTGCATTCCCTGTTCAAATGTCGAAACAGATTTTTTTAATTGATTTACTAACACTTTTTTTTGGTAATTACCTATTAAAGTTGGTAAAGTCATCGCTGCGACTATACCGATTATACCAAGAGTTATCAGAACCTCTGCAAGTGTAAATGCTAATTTCTTTTGTAAGAATGCAGGTAAAATATTTTTTAACGCGAATGTAAATCCTTTGGCATTTCCTCTCAGTAGCTTGTTTTTAGACGCCCCCCCCCCCCGAAAATTCAATCATAGCTTGTATTTTAGTCATTATATCTCCTTTCTTAAATTTTTTCACATTAATTATTATAACAGCTTTTACTTTAATTGCAAGATTCAATTCTAATTGTTTTTCAGACTAAATTTGATTAATCTAAACCTATTCGACTAGCCTCCTTAAAATTTTCAACCTTTTAAATGATGTAGGTTTTTACGGATTGTATAGAATAATAATGTAATAATCTTAAAGACTTAGGCGGATTAATGGATCAAAGTTTTGATTTCACATCTTACAACAACATAAAAAGGCTTTCGGAAGAGGAATTAACGGCACTGTGGGGAGAATACTTTAAAGACAAAACCCAAAAAAGCGCCAGAGATGCTCTTATTGTTCAATATATTTATTTAATCCGCTACGTTGTTGGAAGAGTGAAAGTTACACTTCCGTCGTCAATTTCAGTAGAAGATATCGCCGGATACGGCGTAGAAGGGCTTATTAATGCGATTGAGAGGTATTCTCCTCAAAAAAATACCCGATTTGAAACTTACGCCCTTATCAGAATACGCGGCGCAATTATTGATAGAATAAGGGCGCAGGACTTTTTACCAAGAAGTGTCCGTAAAAAAATTAAAGACATCAAAAATGCTCAAGAACAACTTAAGCAGGAACTTGGAAGAACTCCTACAACAACAGAAGTTGCCCACCTTCTTGAAATGGATCCTGAAAAAGTAAACCAACTTTTATCGGAAGATACAACAATGACTTCCATTTATGAGAAAAGAGGCTCAAGCGAAGACAGTATGGAAATCATTGATACCATACAAGACACTAATAAGCTTAATCCTCAAGAGCAAATGGAAGAAAAAAATGTAAAGCAGCAGCTTGAAAAAGCACTGAGAAGACTTCCGGAACGTGAGCGGGTCATAATGGTTCTTTACTATCAGGAAAACATGACTTTAAAGGAAATCGGTCAAACGCTTAACATGTCAGAATCCCGTGTTTGCCAGCTTCATGCACAGTCGATTATGAAACTTAAAAATATTCTTAATGAAGACCGTTCTTCACGCATGCGCCAAAGCATTATTGCATAATTATCTTTCGTATTCGTAATCAAAAATCACAAAATCAACTCTTTTATCAAAACCTGAGTTTGTTTTAGAAACATTATCTTTGAAGGGCATAAAATCCCCAAACCCAACAGGAAAAATCCTTTCAACAGGAATTTGTCCGCAATAAATAAGGTAATCTGCAATACTGTTTGCTCTAACCATAGAGATTTCCCAATTTGAATTAAAACCTTCATCATTTGAAGTATGTCCTTCTGTATGGCTTTCTACAGTACAATTGTTGTCTATGTCTTTCAAAACTTTTGCAATACCATTCAAAACTCCTGCAGCTGTACTTTTTATATAAACACTTTCACCGCTGAAAAAAGTATCTTCACGTATGCTTACAATAAGCCCGCGCGGCACAATTGTATAAATCACCGGAGTTCCGGCCGGCAAAACCTCTTCAAATCTTTTTTTTATATCAACAGCTTTGTTGTTAACCGCTGCACTTACAAATATTGTCTTGACCTCCTCAGCACAAAACGCAAACTCTGAAATCTGCAAAACAAATATAAGCAGTATGATGCCAAGAATTCTCACTTTACACGCCTTTAAAAAATGGTACCGGAATTATTATCCGTCATAATGTAAAGTTCTTCTATTCCCTGACATTGCAATAACTTCGCAAAAAGTTAAAAAATCTTTTCGGCTGATTATGGTTTTAGCACAGAAAGCACAAATTTGTCATTAAAATATTTATTTGCACAATCCATTAATTGTTCTGCCGTAACAGCTTTAACCTCTTTTCGCACTCTTTCGTTAAAGTCAAAACCAAGCCCCAAAATTCCGTAGTGAGCATAATTGCAGGCCTGCTGGGCATTTGTTTCAAAGGAGAAAGCCCATTTGCCGAAAAGATTATTTTTTGCATTTTCAAGCTCTTCTTGTGAAACCGGAATTGTTTTGATTTTTTCAATTTCTTCATCAAATCCGGCAAGAGAAACCTCGATATTTTTCGGTTCAGTTGCAATATATATTGAGAAGCTTGCACCATAAAGAAGCGTTGAATATGAACTTCTAACAACATAAGCAAGCCCTTTTTTGTCGCGAAGTTCAAGGAAAAGTCTTGAAGAAAGTCCGCTTGCTCCTAAGATTATATTCAACAACACAAGAGCAGGATAATCCTCACTGTCCACTGAGCCTGTTCGCCAGCCTTTAATTATATGAGCCTGATTTGCGTCAGGTTTTATAATCTCAACTTCTTTTTTTGAATTTAATGTTTTTGGAAATGTGCACGAACATGTGTCTGACCCTGCCTGCAAATCGCCAAAGTTATAGTTAAACAGATTTTCCACAGTTTCAAAGTCAATATCTCCAACAAAAGTAAGAACTTTTTTGCCATTATTTAGCATATCGTTATAAGCTTTTATGACTTGTTCTTTTGTAATATTTTTGATATTTTCAAGGATTTTGGTATTTGTAAAACCGTAATAATGTCCTTCAAACATGTTTTTTTCATAATTATCTGAAGCTTTTGCTCTTGCATTATCAAGTTCAGCAACTATTTCGCCTTCCATTTTGGCAAGTTCTTTATCAAACTCTTCAAATGTAGAATTTTTAACCAAATCGGTTACAAGTTCAATTGCCTTTGGAAAATCTTCGTTGAGGCAGATAAAACGAAATCTTAAATAATCCGGCTTCATCTCAACTGTAAAATCAATCCCGTTTGAATCAAATTCTTCTGCAATTTGTTCAGCATTTCGACTTTTGGTTCCCTGAAAAAGAAGTCTTGCCATAACAGAATTTACTCCGGCAGCCAGTTCCGGCTCACAGATTGAAAAATTCATACAGAACGCAGCACGCGGCGTATCTAAATTTCTTTTATAAAAAAAGTCAATATCATTTTTAAGTTTCGTTATCTTTTGTTCCATAAGCTCTCCTACAACCCTGATTTTAACACAACAATTACTAAATAACAATCTTTATTTCCAGCTTGTATTTTGACTGTTTTTTATATTATAATCAACTTATGGAGAAAATTAAATTAAAAAATTTTGAAATCGGAGCTGACAAGCTGACCATTCTTGCAGGGCCTTGTGCGGCTGAAAGCATGGCTATTCTTGATGAAACAGCTTCTGCATTAAAAGAAATTACAGAAAAACTCGGTATCAATTTTATTTTTAAGTCCTCTTTTGACAAAGCAAACCGCTCGTCAATAACTTCTTACAGAGGTCCTGGCATTGAAAAAGGCTTGGAAATGCTTGCTGAAATAAAATCGAAATATGATTTGCCGATAGTAACTGATATTCACATCCCTGAACAAGCGGCAATCGCAGCAGAAGTTGCCGATGTAATTCAAATTCCTGCGTTTTTATGCAGACAAACAGATTTGCTTGTTGCAGCTGCCAAAACCGGTAAAATTGTCAATATTAAAAAAGGCCAGTTTTTAGCGCCGGAACAGATGGGAAGCTTAGTTAAAAAAGTTGAAGACTCCGGAAATAAAAATATTCTTCTGACAGACAGAGGTTTCACTTTCGGGTATAACAACCTTGTAGTTGATTTCCGTGCAATTCCGATTATGCAAAGCTTTGGTTATCCGGTTGTTTTTGATGCTACGCACAGTGTTCAACTTCCCGGTGCAAATGGAACTTGTTCCGGCGGCGACAGAAGATTTGTTCCTGTTCTTGCAAAATCAGCAATGGCAGCAGGCGCAAATGCTTTATTCTTTGAGGTTCACCCAAATCCTGACAAAGCTTTATGCGACGGACCAAATATGCTTTCAATTGCATCAGCCCAAGAAGTTTTTGCAAAATGTCAACAAATATTTGAGGTTGTAAGAAAATAATATGATTTTAAAACAATACATTGCAGGCCCGATTGACGCAAACAATTATCTTGTTGCGGACGAAAAATCTAAAGAAGCGGTTTTAATTGACTGCTCCGAACATGTGCAAAAAATTCTTGATGATGTTAAAGAGCTTGGCTTAAAAGTTAAATATATTCTTTTAACTCACGGGCATTTTGACCATGTTATGGGCGTAAACAGCATGAAAAAAGAGCTCGGGGCAGAAGTTCTGATTAATCAAAAAGATGAAAAACAGCTTGAAATGACGCAGACAATTCTCAAAACCTTCGGAATTTTCGTTGAAAAAAATCCGGAGTATGACAAATATATTGATAAAAACACAGAACTCAAAATCGGAGAAATTCCTATAAAAATTTTCGAAACTCCCGGACATACAGAAGGCGGACTTTGTTACCTTATTGATGGGAAACTTTTTTCCGGTGATACATTATTCAGGAATTATGTCGGAAGAACAGATTTGCCGGGCGGAAATTATGCAAAACTTGAGAACAGTATAAAAAATGTTTTATACAAACTGCCGGATGAAACAGAAGTTTTTCCGGGACACAACGAAATGACAACAATCGGTTACGAAAAGAAACACAACGAAATAATTTAAAATACGCCTCCCTTGCGAAAAGGAAGGTTACCGCGTCAGCGGTGGAGGGATTATAAATGAAAGAACAACTGGAAAAAATTTATGCAAATGCAGCAGCTGATATTGAAAAATCAGCTTCAATAAATGATTTGGATAATATTAGAGCAAAATATTTAAGCCGCAAAGGCGAATTCAACGAAATTAAGAAAAATCTTAAAAACTTGTCTGATGAAGACAAGAGAGTTGTCGGTTCACTTGCAAATGAAATCACGCAAAAACTGGAAACTTCTTTGAAAGCGAAACACGATGAATTTTATAAAAAAGAACTTGATGCAAAGCTTTTGAAAGAAAGAATTGATATTACATTACCAGGAAAGTTTGAACGCCAAGGGAAAGCACACCCCCTGACTACGACTACAAACGAAATCGTTGCGATTTTCCAAAGTTTAGGTTTTTCTGTAGTTCCTAACTTTCAATCACCTGAAGTGGAAACTGAATTTTACAATTTTGATGCGCTCAATGTTCCAAAAGACCATCCGGCACGCGACATGCAGGATACGTTTTATGTCGAGAATGCTTCAAATGTAATCTTGAGAAGCCAAACTTCCGGTGCACAAATTCATGCAATGGAAGGTAAAAACCCGCCGATTAGAGTTATTGCCCCAGGGCGCGTTTACAGAAACGAAAGCGTAAATGCCCGCAAAAATAACTTTTTTCACCAAATCGAAGGGCTTTATGTTGACAAAGATATAACTTTTGGTGATTTGAAAGGCGTTTTGAACGAATTCATCAGAATTTACTTTGGTGCAAGCCGTCCGACAAGATTTAGAAACAGCTTCTTCCCCTTCACTGAACCCTCTGCCGAAGTTGATGTTCAGTGCATAATGTGCGAAGGCAAAGGCTGCCGTACATGTTCAGGAACCGGCTGGCTTGAAATTTTAGGAAGCGGAATGGTTGACCCGAATGTTTTGAAAAATGTGGGAATTGATCCTGATGTATATTCCGGATTTGCATTCGGAATGGGTGTTGAAAGGCTTGCGATGTTGAAATACGCAGTTGATGACATAAGACTTTTCTTCAACAATGATGAAAGATTTTTGAAACAGTTTTAAAAAAAGGTGGCCTTAAAAAGCCACCTTTTTTATGATTAATTTTAATACATTATTTGCATCCTTGAGGCATACAGTATCCGGCAACCAATTTACCTGGCAATTTTACCATTTTATAACCGGATTTACACTTGGCACATACATGTTTATATTTAATTTCCAACCACTTAAAACCAGGCTGACAATTATCCCAATAATCATCTGGGACAACACAAGCATCAGTTTCGGCAGTTTCAACTTTTGCCATTTGTGCACAAGATTCTTTTACTGTTCCACCGTTTGAGACATAATATAAACATAAGTCTTTTGCCCCTCTGTTAGGATTTTTTGCTCCATTAATGTCAGCAATTATATTTAGTGAAGAAGTACCTTTATCAAAAGTTTTTACACCATAAATTGCACCATCATTAGTTACAAAAGAATATATAATATCTTCATTATCTAACCAAATAGATTTTTCTTCACCGTCATCAAATTTATATATTTGAGGAACTATCTTGGAGTCATCTGCTACTTCGGCAATAATTGAAAAGGTTTTGTGCATAATATCTTTTACGCATTCTTTATCTTCACAAGCAGACAATGAGGTATATTTTAACTCATTTACCGTTTCTTTTGCCATTAATAACCTCATACCATTTGCTAAAATATTTTGAGTTTTCAAACTTTGGCTTTCCAAAACTTTATCTTCTACTTTTGACAAGATTACTGGCATAGTTAAAGCCGCAACAACACCAATAATTCCAAGTGTGATTAAAACTTCTGCCATAGTAAATGCTTTTCTCATGTTTCACCCCTTAATATATTAAGTTTTTACATATTTATTATCGTATCACATCAATAAACTTAATGCAATACATCATTAATATGTCCTGTTATAGGTTTAATAAATTCTTTGATATGGAGTTTAATACTAATATGAAAAAAATGTTTGGAAAAAGACTCAGAGAATTACGCACGTCAAAAATGCTTACACAGGAGACTGTTGCTGAACTCATTGATATAAAGCCTGAAAATTATTCAAGAATAGAAAATGGATTATCATTTCCAAAACCTGAAAATATCGTAAAAATCAGCAAAGTTTTGAATGTAGAGATTGCAGAGTTATTTCAGTTTTCTCACCTCAATGATTATGATAAAATTCTTGATGCGATTGTTGAAAAACTTAAAACTGATAAGGATACAACCGTTATAACCTATAAATTTTTGAAAAGTATCGGAAAACTTTAAAAATTTCTAACATGCAAAAGGCAAATCAGAAACACAATCGTTTTGATAAATTACTTTACAACTTTATTAAGTCCATGCGGTTTGTCAACATTTCTTTTTAATTTTTTTGCTATTTCCAGCGCTAAAATTTGAACAATTACCACAAGACAAAACGATTTTACAATACTGCTTTCACAATTCAGGTTTATGTTAAAATCTGATTTAACTTTTTCATTTGAATTGCCTATTATGCAGAGTAAAGGATGATATTCTTCCTGAATTTTGTTAAGATTTTTAATTGCCGTATAACTTAAATCAGTTACACTTATATGAATTTGCGCAATTTTGTTGTTTAAAACCGCAACATGACCATGCATGAATTCACCCAAAATATTTGAATAAACATTGATGTAAGAGGTTTCTTTAATTTTCAGCGAAGCCTCTTTTGCAATTGCATAAGAAATTCCGTCAGCAGTTACAACCAGATTTGTAAATTCTGATAAAGGTTTGGCAACTTCTCTGATATTTTCTTGAAGTTCATAAGTTTTTCTAATGCATTCCGGCAAAGTTTTAAGCTGTAAAAGATAAGGTTCAATATCAATACCTTTTTGTTCAGCATATTTCAGGACAAGCAGGGTCGAACAAAGCATTTGTGTTGTAAGCGATTTAGTTGCGGCAATGCTTTTTTCTTCGCCGGCGCAGCAGTCAATTTTGTAATCTGAAGCAAGCCAGATTGTTGAATCTTTTTTATTTGTGATGCAGAGTGTTTGAACGCCGTATTCTTTAGCCTTCTTTAACGCTTTGTTTGTGTCGGAGGTTTCGCCGGACTGGGTAATGAATACGTATAAAATATCATTTCCATGCGGAACAACAGATTTTAAAAGAAACTCGCTTGAATAAATTGCACGTGCTTCAATATCTGCAACATTACCAAACAAATCAGCCGCAAATCGCGCGCAATGATAAGATGAGCCGCTTGCAACAAGCACAACTTTTTTTACTTCTGCCGGAACCTCAAAAATAATATTATTACCGTCTAAATGAGTTGAAAGGAGATTTTCAAGCACTTCAGCCTGCTCGAAAATCTCTTCTTCCATACTGGATTTTGGTTGTTCTTTAAATAACATTTTTCCTCTTTTGAGTTTAATTATCCAAGAATTTCTTTCATCAAGTCGTTTACGGCTTTCGGATTAGCTCTGCCTTTTGTTTCTTTCATAACTTGACCGACGAAGAAGCCTAAAAGCTGAACTTTACCGGCTTTGTATTTTTCAACCTGTTCAGGATTTGCGTCTGCAACTTTCTGGCAGATTTCTTTGATTGCGCCTTCATCAGAGATTTGGCTCAAACCGCGGCTTTCAACTATTTTAGAGGCTTTTTCACCTGATTTCATCATATCAACAATAATTTGTTTACCTATGTTATTTGAAATTGTATTCTTTTCAATTAATGAAATAAGTTCGGCCAAATTTTCCGGAGTTAATTTAGTTTCGGAAATTTCAAGATGTTCTTCTTTCAAATAAGCTGCAATCTCACCCATAATGAAATTTACTGCAATTTTCGGAGTTGCGCCGAGCTTAAGAACTTCGTCAAAGAAAAGAGCAAGTCCCATTTGTTCAACAATTACGCTCGCATCATATTCGCTTAAACCAAGACTCATATATCTCTGGCGTTTTGCTTCCGGAAGTTCGGGCATTTTGTCTTTGATTTCCTGAACCCATTCACGTGAAATCTTCAAAGGCATCAAATCCGGTTCCGGAAAATATCTGTAATCATGTGCGTCTTCTTTTCCGCGCATTGACTTTGTTTCGCGCGCATTGTCATCCCAGAGGCGGGTTTCCTGAACAACTTCTCCGCCTTCTTCAACGATTTCGATTTGGCGGTCAATTTCATATTCAATTGCGCGTTGAAGTGCTGAAAAACTGTTTACGTTTTTAATTTCAGCACGTGTTCCGAATTCTTTTGAGCCTTTTGGCATGATTGAAATATTTGCGTCACATCTCATTGAGCCTTCCTCGAGGTTTCCGTCGCAAACGCCGATGTAACGGACAATATTTCTTAATTCTTCCATGTACATTCTGGCTTCTTCGGAACTTCTCATATCAGGTTCTGAAACGATTTCCAAAAGAGGAGTTCCGGCGCGGTTCAAGTCGACTAAAGAATAGCTTGACCCTGCAAGTCCTGAAGCACCGGCGTGAACAAGTTTGCCGGCGTCTTCTTCAAGGTGAGCGCGTGTAATCCCTATTCTTTTACCTTTAATATCAATATAACCGTTTATACAAATCGGTTCGTCATATTGTGAAATCTGATAACCTTTCGGCAAATCCGGATAGAAATATTGTTTTCTGTCAAATTTGCAGCGTTCCGGAATTTCGCAGTTAAGAGCAAGTCCTGTCAAAATCCCCATATTTACAACTTCTCTGTTCAAAACAGGAAGAACTCCCGGCATCCCTAATGTAATCGGGCTGGTTTGTGAATTCGGCTCCTGTCCGAATTCTGTGCCGTCAGGGGCAAATATTTTGGATTTTGTTTTCAATTGAGCGTGAACTTCAAGCCCAATCACAACTTCATACTTATCTCTTAAACTTTCCATGGTTTCTCCTTATATATCGACTTTTTATTATTTTTATATTTCCGCTGTAAATACGGGTTTTAAACTTTAATTACAAGTGTATTTTAACACAAAAATCAAAGGTTACAATTTTATTCAGCAACCACGCGCGCCGGGAAATTATTTTTCAACAAATCATTTGCAACACTGTTTGCCTTCTCGGAAGAGGAGAAGGAGCCGGCTTGCAGCGTATAGCTTCCGTTAACATTTTTAACAAACGGATTTACGCCGACATTTGATTCCGAAATAATTCCTTTTGCAACTTCGGCTTGCGCGGCTGAAGCGTAATTACCAACATAAACTTTATAAGTTTTTTGCGCAGCTGCCGGCATCATTGATGCAGGAGGAACTGGCGCGGCATTCGGCTGTGTTAAGTCATCTTGCGGTTTAGTTTCCTCAACTTTTTTAGGCTGGTCTTGCATATTATTTTCATTATTTTGAGCGGAAGGAAGCTCTTGAGACTTTGTATGTTCCAGCACAATCGGTGCGTCTTCCTGAACTTTTAACGGCTCAGGCTCCTGTTTTTTCTCGGGGATTACAACCTTTTCATCAAGTTCCGGCTGCAAAGTTGATTCTGCAGGGGTTCCAATTCCGTTATCTTCATCTTGAAGACGTTTTAATCTGTCATCAACGTTCCCGCGGACAATGCCTTCTTGTTCATAGGTTACTTCAGGTTCATCGCCTATTGCAATATCAACGTCAGGCGACATTACTTTCGCCAGACCTAAAAATGCAAGCAGAAGTATGAAAAATGCCGAAATAAATAATACTAAATTTTGATGCGGATTTTTAGAAAGCCGCTTTTTATATTCTCGGTAACTAATGTGTTCAGGATTCACAATCTGCTTTGGTTCGTCCATTCTTACACTCCTCTTACTTTGGTACTCGCAAGCGTTATGTCTGCAAGTTCTTCTGAATAATTTTTCATAATTTCTATAGCAAAATCTTTTATATCAGTTATACCTAAATCGTTTTGAAGACCGCATGCCTTGACCGGTGCACCCTCTGAATTAATATTTATGCCCGTGTGAATAAGAATTGAAGTCAGAGATTTGGTAGCGATTGAAACTGTAAGTTTTTTATCATTTACAAACAAATCGTCTCCGTTTCTGACAACTTTTACGCCGCGGCGTTCAAGAGCTTCTTTTATAGTACAGATGAGAAGCCTTTGTCTGAAAACACCTTCAACCAAACCTACATTAAACTGCTCGGTAATAAAGCTCAGCATGTTTTTACTGTAAATCGGTTCATTATTAATTACATCTTCTATATCAACCATTTCAGTAAGCTTCACCTCACATTCGCCGGTAAAGCCCACGATTGCATCTCCCATTATCTTAAAATTCTTGTAAATCCAGTGCGGAGATAATTGATAGCCCTCGTATTTAATTTCATTTTCTGATAATATATAATGCATAAGTTTCTCAGTGTTTTATTCAAATAATTCTTTTATGTAATACGTATCTTTATTATACAACAAAGCGTTTTTAAGCCTTGTACATGATTCGCATTTTCCGCAATGTTTTTTGCCGCCTACATAACAGCTCCTTATATATTCAAGCGGAACAGAGTTCTCAATTGCTTGTTTTACTATATCATTCTTGCCGGAATTTATCAAGGGGGCAAGGACTTTGGGGTGTTTGCCGGTAGAATATTCAAACTCTTGATTTACTCTTTCGATAAACTCTTTTGTATTATCCGGAAAAGTCTGGCCTTCTTCAAGGTTGGCGCCGATAATTATATAATCATAGTTTTCACCATCTGCAAAACTTGCGGCAATGTTTAAGAACAGGCCGTTTCGGTTTGGCACCCAAACATTTTGCGCACTTTTGACTTCATCGAGAAGCCCTTCGCCTGTCGGAACTTCGCAATCAGCTACAAGCGAGGTGTGCGTAATTTCTTTTAGAAAATCCAGTTTGATTACTTTATGTGAAACATTATAAAATTCACAAATCTTTTTTGACGCTTCAATTTCCGTATTTGCGGCTTTCTGTCCGTAATCAAAAGTCAAAGCAAGCTCAACATTGTATTTATTTCTCGTAAGACCGAGGCTTACGACTGAATCGAGGCCGCCTGACATTAAAATGATTGATTTAACCATCGAGTTCCTCTCTGAATTTTCTTGCGAACTCTTCATCCTCATCAGTTTCGTATTCATCAATCATTGAAACAGCTTCGACTTTCAAAACATCGCTGTAAAGAGGCTCCCTGATAACTTCGTCAAGAATTGCACGGCCATGAAGGTTATAAAGTGCAACGAGTGCATTTTTTTTAACTTCGTCATCATCGTCCAAAAGACATTCTTTTATTGTTTCAAAACTTTCCGGATGGTCGCTTTCCATAATGGCTTCGATTGCATTTATGCGGATTTGCGGAGATTCATCCAGAAGGGTTCTTTTTAAAGCATTAAAAACTCTTTCATTATCACTCAGGCGAAGCTTGCCAAGCGCTTCTATAACCCTTTCTTTTAAAAAGGTAAACTTGTCAATTATCCCTTGTTTTGTTTCAAGAATACTCACAAGAGGGTCAACCGCGCGCATATCACCAAGCATGCCAAGAGCCGAAGCCGCCGATTCTCTTAAATAAACCGACTTTTCTTCCTCGTCTTTGACAACGTCAATTAAAGGCGCAACTGCGTATTTATCGCCAATTCGTCCGAGCGCATCAGCGCATGCAAAACGCACTTTATAGTTTTCATCCTTATTATTCAGGCAATAAAGTAAAGGAGTTACAGCAGAGGCATCCCGGTAATTTGAAATGGCTTTTGCGCACATTACGCGGAGATTTATATAATTTTCTTTTTCGGCAGAAACAAGATTTTCCGTATTTTTCAAAAGAAGAAGGTCAACTAATATTGAAAGCGTAGAATAATTTCTAAATCTGTCGGCAAGTTTGATTACGAACATTAAAACTTCTGAATTTGAGGAGTTTACAAGCAGATAATTATAAATTTTGACAAGTTCTTCGCTGCTGAAATCGTTTTCCAAAGCTGAAATTCTCGACAACAAAGCCGGTATGTTTAAATTATCAAACAAATTATATTTTTCGGCGATTGCCTCTAAATTTAATCTGTTGTCTTCAGCCATATCAACCCCTTGATTTCCCCGCTGTTCTATGACAGAAAAATACAACAAATACGTTTTTTTTTCAAGCTTTTCACAAATTTTCACATACTAGGCGCTTAAGACATCTGAAATAAAATTTTTATGCAAATCTTTTACCCAGTCTTCATTGTGCATATTTCTTTTTATAAACCAGTTTTCTAAAAAGTCTTTTAGTGGTATTGGTATTTTATATTGCTTGAACACAATATCTTGATTTAGTTCCGGAATAAATTCAAAATCCTTTTCATTTTTTTCTGACAAGCCTGCAACAATAAATGTGTATGGTTTATTGTGCCTGTAATGTTTCAAACTCTGATTGATATTGTTAAGAATTTCTGCTGTACAATCGCAAGTTTTACAAATTAATATATACTTAAGTTCCTTTGAAGTTTCAGAAATATTAATAAAGTTCTCCACGCGTTTCTGGTAGCGAGCTTTTAATTCTTCTTTTGAAAGATTTTTGTCATGAAGGAAAGCTACATCTAAACTGTCATTATACCAGTAATCGGTTTCCAAATCATGACGCAAATCAGATGTTAAGCCTTCAAAATCATTTTCAAGAAGAAAAGCAACTTTCTCCAAAGGAAGAAGCAGCAAATCAAAGGGGCAGCTCAATTCACCTTGTTTACGCTTGGCTTTTATTCCGTACCTGGTCAAAATTGTCCTTACAAAACAGTTTTGCCCGAGACTTATATAGTAATTACAAATTTTAGGGGGCATTGCAAAAGAAATGTTTATCCCAAAAATCTTTACAAAAACTCTTCCGTATATCTTTTCAAATTTGAATAATGCCATTATGCCCTTAATCCGTCATTAATAATAATTATAATTTCTGAAATAGTAGCACAACGAATCAAAAAATACTATTAGCCATCTGTCCATTTAAATTCATAAAAAAACGGCGGATTGATATTAATCCGCCGTTTTTTTTATGATTTTTCAAATTTTTCTTCCTGTTCTTTTTTATGAGCAAGGAATTTGTCACCAAGTTTGTTTGCTATCGGCGTTACTGCAACCGGTACTACATATCTGTATATCATTGCAAAAATTAAGAGTTTCTTCGCAATATCCATACCGATTAAGCGGTTTGCAAATTTCTTATCACCAAGGTGATCATATGCGTAATCGATTAAATCGATTTTATTTTTGCCTTCTTTGACCAAACCTTTATTAATATCTTCTATTTTAGAAAGCAAGTTTTTATCTTTTGTATAAAGTTCAGCGTATTTATTTGTTACCTTTTTCCATATTCCGACCAGCGCGCCGTCAACAAGATAAGCACCAGCGGTTGAAAAACCGAAAGTAAGTGCATGGTTTAGTGTAAGAATTTTCTTTCTGTCACTTTCCATTTGCTCTTCAGGAAGTTTCATTGTACGATACATATACATCCCTGTTCCGGTAGCGGCACCAATTGTTGTCATGTGGTTAGTAATAATTTTACTATCTTTAAATTTTTCAGCAAATTTTGCTACGAACTCTGTGTTCATTGTTTTTGCTACAAAGTTTTCTGCCAGCCACTCAACTGAATTATTCCAAATTTTTTCCAAAGGTTCAAAGAATTTTGATTTTGAAGTCAAAGCGGAAACAAGTTCCTCCTGACTGCCAGTGAAGGCTTGCGGTTTTGGTTTGCAGCATTGAGGCAGTGAAGTATTTTGAAAATTATTGGAATTTTGATTGTATCTCTGTGTATTAAATGTTACCCGCATTACTTTGCACCTCCGTTAAAATCACCGAAGGCCGCACTTTTTATTGAAGCTCCGGCATATTGCATAGTATTGATATTTTCAGGTTTTTGCTCAGGTTTTGCTTCCTCAGTTTTTTTCTGTTTTGATTTAGGATCTATTCCAAAGACATATTTCAGAATTGGAGGGATTAGAGCAATTGTTATAATCGATCTTGGAATACCTATTACAATATCTGGACCCATTTTCATTAAAGTTTCAACATTCTTGAACTTTTGTGTTTTAGTAAGGCCTTTTGCTTTTAAGTCTCCAAGGTAACTTTCTGCTTTTTTACCGGCTTTTCCGAGGTATTTTGCAGGATCGTTTTTAACCCTTTTCATTGCAGCATCAAAAGGACTCATTATAATTGTTGATGAAACAAATCCGATTACACCTGAAGCAACAGCGTGAGCTGCAGCATTTCTGCTGTCTTTCTTTTCTTTTTCGCTATCTCCGGAGAGTGCAAGTATAGTTAATGGTCTAAGAATTCCTGCCAGCACTAAAGCAAATAATGCCTGGCACGAAATCGGATGAGCCTCTGCATATTCAAGAATTGAGCCAAAGGTTTTACTTGAGAGGATTTTTTCACCTAAAGTTTTAGCGGCAGCCACACTCTCTTTTTGGCCACCGCTAAAATTCACATTATATCCTCTTGTACTATCGTTTTTGTCACACAAACCCGCGTCAAATCGCTCCTTGAACATTTGCGGGTCTTTGTGAACCGGCGTTGAACCCGATAAATACGGGTTATTGTAGTTGAGTAAATTAATTTTCATGTTCCACCAAATTGTTTACTAAAGTCTGTACATTTATTTTAAATCAAAGGAAAATTTTTTTTGCCACGTTATTTAAAAAAGTTTACAATTCAGTTTGATTTTTTTAATAAAAATACTCTTAATAAAGAAAACACGTTGGTTTTAAATCCCAACGCGCTTAACAATTAGTGTTTGCTATACACTTTATATCTTTTAAATATCTAAGGCTATATCCAAAGTTTGAGCTTTTGCAACAATTGCGCTTGACGATATTATATCAACTCCGGTTGAGGCAATTTCACGCACTGTTGAAAGATTTACATTTCCGCTTGCTTCGACAATCGCCTGATGATTAATCATTTTTACAGCTTTTTTCATATCTTCAATGCTCATATTATCAAGCATGATGATATCAGCTTTGCACTGAATTGCTTCTGAAACTTGTTCAAGCGTATCGCATTCGACTTCTATTTTATGAGCATGAGAAAGATTTTTGCGAAGTTTTTCAACGGCTTTTGTAATTGAACCGGCAAGCCTTATATGATTGTCTTTTATCATGGCGCAGTCAGAAAGATTAAATCTGTGAAGCGCGCCGCCGCCTGTTTTTACGGCATGCTTCTCAAACATTCTGAAGTTCGGAGTGGTTTTTCTTGTATCAACGATTTTTGCAGGATAGTCACCGATTGCCTCCTGGTATTTGCAGGTTTCTGTTGCAATTCCGCTCATACGCTGAATGTAATTCAGAGAAAGTCTTTCACCCATCAAAAGTTCTTTTGCGGGGCCGGACAAAGTTGCAATTTTGTCGCCTTTTTTAATTTTGTCACCTTCTTTAAAATGAAAATCAATTTTTATATCATCGGAAAGTAATTTATAAACAGTTTTAAAAACTTCAACACCGCAGAGAACGCCGTCAGTTCTTGTGTTTAAAAAACCTTTGAGTTTATCGTTTTCTTCAGCTAAATTTTCTGTCGTGATATCTCCATAGCCAATATCTTCAATCAGTGCTGATTTTACATGCTCTTCCATTATGAATTTGTTTAACATCTTAATCTCCTTGTGTAATAAATTATTTCAGCTATCTAATCTGACGGTAGCTTACGATTTCGGAATTTTGATTTCTGAGGAAAGCTTTCGAATCCTCCAACGAAGTCCTTGTAAGGCAGCTATGAAAACTCATATCGTTTGTCTGCGTAAAGTCTGTTCTAAAATGAGCTCCGCGTGATTCCTTGCGTTTTATGGCGGAAGTTATAACCATTTCCGCAACCGTCAGCATATTTTTAAATTCATACTCTGATTTTGAAAGACATTTGTCAGTTCTATGAAAATCAAGTTTTAGCTGCTCAATCTTTTCAAAAGCATTTTTGAGGGTTTCTTCACTCCGGTAAATGCCGGCGCCGTCCCACATTATATTTTGAAGGTTTTTGCGCATTTCAGAAACATCAATTTCTTCAAGATAAATTTCATCGGAATATTTTTCAATAATATCTTTTATAGTTCCGCTGATTTGTTTAGGCGGCTGAAGCTCAAGTGTTTTAAGATAATTTGCTACTTCATAAGCGCAGACAACACATTCAAGAAGCGAATTGCTTGCGAGTCTGTTGCCGCCATGAAGTCCGGTTGAAGCGGTTTCTCCTATTGCATAAAGTCCCCTGACAGAGGTTTCACCTTCAATATTTGTTTTTATTCCGCCCATCATGTAATGTGCGGCAGGAGCAACCGGAATGAAATCTTTTGAAATATCAATACCGTGTTCAAGACATTTTTTTGAAATTGTCGGAAATCTTTTGGCTAGTTTTTCTTTATTTATGCAGGTTGCATTAAGATAAACATTTTCCGAATGATTTTTTTGCATTTCGCAATAATTTGCGCGTGTCACAATATCACGCGGTGCAAGTTCACGTTTTTCATGATATTTCTGCATAAATTCTTTGCCGTCAGCATCAACGAGTTTTGCGCCTTCGCCGCGGACAGCTTCCGAAATTAAAAATCTGTTTTCTTCCCCATCGATAGCGAGTGCGGTCGGATGAAACTGCACAAACTCCATATCCTGCATAACAGCTCCGGCGTTAAAAGCAAGCGCCATCCCATCGCCGGTTGCTCCCGAGGGGTTTGTGGTGTATTTATAAAGCTGGCCGATTCCGCCTGTTGCAAGAATTACGGCTGATGAATATATAACTTCATATTCGCCGGTAAGATTATTGAAGACTATAACACCCTTACACTCATTTGTTTCGTCTACCAGAAGTTCAACAGCAAGAGTTTCTTCATAGATATCAATATTTTGGTTTGAAGAAATTTTCTTCACAAGAGCTTCTTCAATTTTTCTTCCTGTTGCGTCGCCGCCCGAGTGGAGAACCCGTCTTACGCTATGTGCTGCTTCAAGAGTAAAAGTAAAGTTATTATTTTCATCTCTGTCGAATTCAACGCCAAAATTCAGCAAATCTTTTATAACTTTATCGGAATTTTCAGAAATAAATCTTACTGTATTAAGTTCGCTCAAACCGGCTCCGGCTTTCACAGTATCGCTTATATGGGAAGCTGTTGAATCGGATTTATTTTCCTTCAAAACCCCGACCATACCGCCTTGAGCGTATCGTGAGTTACTTTCACCAAGCTGCGATTTGGTTATTAGCAGAATTCCGTCTGCAAACTTTGTCTGCTGTTCAAGCTTCAAAGCTGCGTACAAGCCTGAGATACCGCTTCCGATTATTACTGCCGAATATTTTGAGTATTTCATGATTATATCCCTTTTTTCTATCTTCAATATTTTAACCTAAATGATTTTATTTTTCCACCTCACAACATAAATTTTTTATTAAGAATTCATATCTAAACGCTAATTTTACATCAAATTTTATTTAAAAAGAAACTCGGTGTAATATAAACACCGTTTTTTTACTTGCGGCTGATTTAAATGACATCCAAAAGCTTTTAAATAAAAATGCATAGTAATATTCAGCAGAATTGGAGGAAATATGACAAATTCGGCAATACGAATCCTGTTAGTAGAAGACCAAAAACTTATGCGTGTAGGTTTAAAATCACTTTTTGAAGAACATCCTGAACTTGAAATAATTGCGGAAGCTCAAAGTGGCCGCGAAGCAATAGAAAAATATAAAGCCATTCATCCCGACATAACCTTGATGGATATAGGGCTGCCTGATATGAGCGGGATTGAAGCCACTAAAAAAATTCTTGAAACCGACTCAAAAGCCAAAGTAATAATTTTGACCTCGCATCTTTCGGAGAATGAAGTGATAGATGCACTTCACGCAGGCGCGTGCGCGTATGTAATGAAGGATATTAACACTGAAATTTTAAAGATGATTATAAGAACTGTCAAAGACGGTGCCATGTGGCTTGACCCGCAGGCAGTACCGATTTTACGCGAAAAAAACTGCGGAGTTGTGCCGCCGCGTCAGATGTCAAGGGCAATGTTTAAAGAACAGCACGCAAATCTTACACAACGTGAATACGAGGTATTAAAACTCGTTGTTGACGGCAAATCAAACAACGAAATCGCACAGGAATTAACAATAAGCGAACATACTGCAAAAGCGCACGTCTGCAATATAATTCAAAAACTTGTAGTTGATGACAGGACACAGGCGGCAGTTAAAGCCTTAAAAGAAGGACTTGTTTGATACCTACAGAATTATGGCGCACAGATTATTCTGCGCGCCATTTTGATTAAATGCTGTTTATCCGTAAAATTCATCCGCATAATACGCAAATTCCAGATGGCCGACAATAATTGTGTCCCCATCTTTGACTCCCATTGATTTGAGTTTGTCAAAAACTCCCATCCCGGTCAAAATATTTTGAAATCTTATTACCTGCTCAGTATTTCTTTCATCAGTAACTTTTGCAAGTCGTCCTATTTTGCCGCCAACGATTACAAAAGTGTCTTTTGCAATTTTAGAAATTTCATATTCGCTGTCATCGTTGTTAAATGCGCCTAAATCCTCTTCAACAACAATTTCGGAAACAGGTTTTTCGATTTTTTCAACCATTTCTGACATGAAGTTCACAAGTTCAGGTATACCTTCGCCCGTAACCGCTGAAATTATGAAAACATCATCAGACTCAGTTTTAAAAAGGTCAAGCATTTCTTTTTTCTTATCGTCATCGACCGCGTCAATTTTATTGAGGGCAATAATCTGATAAAGCGAAGCCAAACGCTCCGAATGCTTTTCAAGTTCATTATTAATAATCTTGTAATTATCAAACGGGTTTTCTTCCGTCAAATCCACAAGGTGAACAAGAAATCTGCATCTTTCAACGTGGCGTAAGAAATCATGTCCCAAACCGACACCCTCAGACGCGCCTTCAATAAGCCCCGGAATATCAGCAACAACAAAACCGTCGCCGTTAAGACCTTTAACAACACCCAGATTCGGAACGAGCGTCGTAAAAGGATAATCTGCAATTTTTGGTTTTGCAGAGCTTATCCTGCTGATTAAAGTAGACTTTCCGGCATTCGGCATTCCCAAAAGCCCGACATCCGCGATTAATTTCAACTCAAGAATTAATTCTCGTTCAATTCCCGGCTCACCGGGTTCGCAAAATTGAGGCGCACGCTTCTGCGCGGTGGCAAACCTTGCGTTTCCGCGTCCTCCGCGTCCGCCTTTTGCAACAAGAACTTTTTGTTCGTGTTCTTTTAAATCGGCAATCACATTGCCTGATTTAACATCAATTACCACAGTTCCCACCGGAACTTTTATCACTAAATCCTTTGCCCAATGTCCGTGGCAGTTTTTAATTCCGCCATTCTCGCCGCTTTCGGCTTTGAAAACGGATTTGTACTTGAAATCCATCAAAGTTGACATATTTTCATCGGCAATCAAATATATATCACCGCCTTTACCGCCGTCTCCGCCCGCGGGGCCGCCTTTGTCAACATATTTTTCACGGCGCCATGCAACCATTCCGTTGCCGCCGCGTCCTGAAATTATTTTGATTTTTGTTTTGTCTAAGAACTGCATTTTTAAATTAGGGTGAGAAGTGAAAAGTGAAAGGTGAAAAGTCCGTTTAGTTAATATAATATAGTAAAATTGTATAAATATATATTTTATATTAACTTAGGTTATTGAGTTTTTTTATAGAGCCTTTTCTGATATGAACTTTTCACATTTCACTTCTCACTTCTCACAATATTCCTTTCTTTCTTTTTTATATTATAATAATACTATGAAAAATATAAAAAAGACACTTTTCTCAAATAAAGAAATCGAAATCGGGCCCAAAAGCGGGTTTGATAATTATATTATGGCAATTGAATCAAGCTGCGATGAAACAGCTTGCGCAATTGTTAAAAACGGACGCGAAGTTATTGCAAACGTGGTTGCCTCACAAATCAAAACCCACGCACAATACGGCGGAGTTATCCCGGAGATTGCAGCAAGAGAGCACATGGAAAGCATAAATATTGTAATTGATGAGGCTTTCCGTCAGGCAAAAGAAAAAGCAGGAATTGAACCGGAAGATATAACTGCATTTGCCGGAACTGTAGGCCCCGGGCTTGTCGGGTGTCTTCTTGTAGGGCTGAATGCGGCAAAAACTTTGGCGCTTGTTTATGACAGGCCTTTTATCGGAGTAAATCATCTAAACGCGCATCTTTGCGGGAATTATCTTGATACAGAGTTAAAACCTCCGTTTATGGCGCTTTTAGTGAGCGGCGGCCACACACAGATTATTGATGTCGAATCATATTCAAAGCAGACTATTCTCGGTGAAACAATTGATGATGCAGTTGGTGAAGCTTACGATAAAGTTGCAAGATTAATCGGCCTTCCCTATCCGGGCGGCCCGAGGCTGGACAAATTGGCTCAGGAAGGAAACCCGAAGGCTTATCAGCTTCCCGAAGGCAGGGTTGACGGTTATAATTTCAGTTTCAGCGGCTTAAAAACAGCAGTGTTAAGACTTGTAAAAACCTTAAAAGCAGAAAATAACACCGATGAGCTTCCGGAAAATATCGTAAAAGATGTTTGTGCAAGTTTTCAGGAAAGAGTTTCAAAAACTTTATCCAGAAAGCTTAAAAAAGCAGTTGAAGAACGTGGTTATAAACAGGTTGTCATTGCGGGCGGAGTTGCCGCAAATTCAGAAATCCGCAAAAAGATTTTTGACTTTGAAAAAGACGGCTACAGTGTTTTTGCACCGCCTATGAAATATTGTACCGACAATGCGGCGATGGTTGCATCTTGTGCTTATTTCAACACAAACACTTTTGATGATGTGGACGTTGAAGTTTTTTCGCGTGTTAAATAAATATTAATAATTGTAAAATTTACACTATTAAAGTGGCAAATTTTGGGTTTGAATGGTTTTATTTGATTGTGATAAATCTTGGGACTACAAACTTAACAATGAAACAATCTTTTGGAACAGATTATAAATCTGTTCCTTGTTTTGTTAACAAAACAACATTCACAGGCGCAACGGATATTTTCAGAAAAACTTTTGTTTCCACACAAAAAGAAATTGCTGCAGTCTTTGAAAACGACAAAGCCGCCGACGGAGTTGCAGGTAATTTACCTAAAAATTGGATTTCAAAGATTAATGCAAAAACAGAGGAAGAAAAAAATCAGATAATTAAAAAAGTATTGCTGGCTTTCAGAGCTGCAATAAAGCATTTAAAACCCTACAACGCGCCGGAACAAAGCAAAGAATATTCCATACGCAAAGTCCAGCTTGAAAACAAACGTGTAAAAGAAGCGTCTCATTTTCTTACAAAAGCATTGAGGCATTTCGGGATTTTATCTGAAACCGGAAGCGTAAATTTCAAAAGAAGAAAAGTTCATGGCGCCTATATTAATAGAGGGTATGTTTTACGTGAAAAAAGCGAAAATCCGACACTGGAAAAACTTTTTATAAAGACATTCAAAAAATACAACAAAGAAATTATTGAAGCCAATTACAACGGCACATACTCCGAAACAGCACACGGGCTCAATATAAACGAACTTAATTGCAAATATATATCAAAAATTTACTGGGGCGATGTAAAAGGGAATTATATGGCGACAGAATACGAAACCCCTCCAAAATACAGCAGCCCGATTGTTCAATTCAAAAAAACATACAAAACTCTTCAGGATTTTGCAAAAGATTTCAAGTCACAGACTGGTCTTGATATTACCGAATTAATTGAGCGCGGAATTAGACCGGGAAGAACTGATTGGAAAGGTGAATTTGCACCATACGACAAATGCCATATTATAATGAGCTACTTGCAGTCAGAACTCAAGAAAGTCGGACTTTATCACGGAGATTTGCACAAAGACAACGCAATTATCGGAACTGACAATAACGGCAAAGCAATTGTAAAAATCATTGATATCGGCGGCGTTATGAAACGCTAAGAAACAAGTGCGCCGGATTTTACCTGCGAAAGGATGAACTTTGTAATCTTCTTCTCAAGTTCAATACCAAAATGAGAGTTAATTTCTTTTATAAAATAACATGGACTTGTAACATTAATTTCAATAATTTTTTCATCTATTACGTCAAGCCCGACAAGCGGAATTCCCATTGAATTAAGCTTTTTGGCTACTGGTTCGAATTTTTCTTTTTCGCTTTCCGTTAAAACAGCTTTTACAATATTGCTGCCGCAATGTTCATTGAATTTAAAATCATCATTTGACGGAAGCTTTTGAACGCAATACGGCAAAACCTCCTCACCCAGAAACAGAACGCGTTTGTCTCCGAATTTTGCTTTTTCAAGGTATTTCTGCACCATAACCAGAGTTGAACCGTTATTTGTCATTGAATTTATAATTACGGCAGTGTTTTTGTCGCCCTTTTTAAGCGTCATAACACCTGCGCCAAAACACCTGTTTAAAGGTTTTAAAACAATTTCTCCAAACTTATTCAAAAACTCCAAAATATCTGATTTTGAAGAAGTTACAATATGCTCAGGCATTAAATCAGGAAAAAGCATTGTATGGAGTTTTTCGTTGAAGTCTCTCACCGCACGCGGTTCGTTCAAAACAAGGGTTTTGTTTCTGTCAACAAAATCGAAAATATAAGTTGCGTTTATATAATCTAAATCAACAGGCGGGTCGTTTCTGAACATACAGAGTCTGAAATCTTCAATATTTCGGGTTATTTCAGTTCGGTCGTAGAGAATATTCCCAAGTTTTTCGAAAACCTGATAGCAATGAGCAAAAGCTTTTTCGCCTGAAATTCCGAGTTTGTCGATTGTCGTAATGAAAACATTGTTATTTTCACGCATTAATTCTCTGATAAGCCAAAAATTTGTGACCAGATTGTTAAATTCAAAATACTTTAATTCAATTCTGTCGATAATAAATAAAATATCCATAGCGCCTCTTTTCTGCACAAATAATAGCACGATAAAAAAATAAGCACAATTAACCTTTTGAAAACTTTATGGATAAAGTGTTTTTTAAAAAGAGGGCGGCTAAAAAGTCTGGTTTTAAAACAATCTGCGCTCTGGATTGCCACGTCCTCACTGACGTTCGTCCTCACAATGACACAATGATTTAGACTTTTTAGTCATCCTATTAAGTTAAAATATTTCTTTGAAATTTATTTCTGTAATTCTTCCGGATTTAAAATCATGCAATTTGTATTGTTCATATTTACAAGTTTCAAAAACGCTTCCAAATCAGCTTTGATTTCCGGGAAGGTGTTGTAATGCATCGGAATTACGGTCTTTACGCCGAGCCAATCAGCTGCAACAGAGGCATGAACAACATCCATTGTGTAATGGCCGCCAATCGGCAAAAGCGCGATTGTCGGATGGTAAAGTTCTTTGATTGTTTTCATTTCACCTGTCAAAGCAGTATCGCCGGCGTGATAAATTCTAACGCCTTCGATATCGAAAATTATACCGGCAGCTTCGCCTGCATAACTTCCGTCAGGCATTGAATTTGAATGAAATGCCGGAACAAAAATTGCTCTTCCCCAGGGATAGTTAAGCCAGCTTCCAAAATTTACGCTGTTTGTTGTGATTCCCTGGTCTGAATAATATTTTGCCAATTCTACAACCGCAGAAACAGTTGCACCTTTTTCTTTTGCAATTTCAACAGAATCCCCGATATGGTCTGCGTGTCCGTGCGTTACAAAAATATCCGTAATATTTTCTTCATGCCAGTTGTATTTATCATTTCTGTTAACAAGCGGGTCAACAAGAATGCATCTTTCGCCGACTTTGAACTGGAATGCGCTGTGACCTAAATATCTGATATCCATAAATTTAACTCCTTCTTATCTAACAGTTTATTTATAACAGATTTTTTGATAAAATTCAATTATGAAACATTACGAAACATACATGAAAGAATGTTTTGAACTTGCACGGCAGGCTGAGGGCAAAACCTCGCCAAATCCGCTTGTCGGATGCATTGTTTTAAATAAAAACGGCGAAATTATTTCAAAAGGCTTTCATGCAAAGTGCGGCGAAAACCACGCAGAACGCGATGCGCTTTTAAAGATTTCACCAGAAGAATGCAAAGGCGGAACTTTGATTGTAAACCTAGAACCCTGCTCACATTTCGGGAAAACTCCTCCCTGCGCGGATTTGATAATAGAATACGGCATAAAAAAAGTCGTTCTTGCAATGCGTGATGTAAATCCGGTTGTTTCAGGAAACGGCATTGCAAAACTAAAAGCCGCAGGAATTGAAGTTGTTGAAGGCATTCTGGAGGAAGAAGCAAAAAAGCTTAATGAAATTTTCATCACAAATATGACCGAAAAAAGAACCTTTGTTGCTCTAAAAACCGCCGCAACACTTGACGGCAAAATTGCAACAAGTTCAGGAAGTTCAAAATGGATAACCTCCGATGCGGCACGCAGTGAAGTAAAAAAAATCAGAGCGCGTTACGATGCGATTTTAACAAGTTCAGCAACAGTTATTGCAGACAATCCGACAATGGAGCATAATATAAAAATAATTCTTGACCGTGAATTGAAAACCGATTTTGAGAATGCGAAAGTTTATAAATCCGGAAATATCTTTGTATTTTATGATGAAAATTGTCAAAATAACGAAATTTTGAACAGCTTCTTCGCAAACCCTCGGAATGACAAAAACTCAATAACTTTTATCAAAACGCCGCTTAAAAACGGAAACCTCGACATTGAATTTATTTTAAAAAAGCTTTACGAACTAAAAATAATGAGTGTTTTAGTTGAAGCCGGCGGTATTTTGAACGGTACATTTCTTACGTACGCCGACAAAATTTATCATTTTATTGCGCCTAAAATCACGGGTGACAACAGTTCAAAATCAGCTTTTGACGGCAAAAAAATCTCACAAATAAGCGAAAGTTTGAACTTCAGATTTGATGAAATTCAAACTTTTGAACCTGATATTTTGGTTACGTATTATCCGGAAAAATAATCGATAATTAACCAATTAGCTCGATTTTGTTTTGCTCACAATTGTCAACAATAGAATCCCCAACATAACTAGTTTGAGCTAACAAAATCGAAGATTGTTTATTAAAATTTTGCATTTTTTGCTGATTTTTCGAAAGCACTTGATGCTCTTTGTGCAAATTATCTAATTTTTTATTTTGTTTATCTAACATCCAGAAAATCATATCAATTTTTTCCGAGTCTCTTAAGCTTTTAAAATTATACATTACGGGGTTGTTTTGAAAATCTTCAACTTCAAGCCAGCCCGCAAAATTAATCCTGTTTAGATTGTTGTTTACCATTCCAATTTTCATATTTACTCCTTCTGATAATATCCGATTATTTTAAAATCCCTGAAAAATATTTTGCCGTTCTACTAAGAAATCTTTACAAAAAAACAATTATTCAATTAGTTTGCCATCAAACAAGTCCATAACCATATTCACCGTGTCAGAATGCATATGTTCAAAGCGCTTTGCATTTGAAGAAGAGGTTTCTTCTTCACCGGAAACATCTTCGCCTGACCCGTCGGAATTTTCTTCAGAGGCCTCAATGTCTTCTTCAATTTCTTTTAAATCCGGCATTTTTTGAGGTTCCGGCTTAGGGGTCGGCGCCGGAGATGGTTTTACCGGAGCCGCCTCAGACTTTTTTTCGGCAGCCTGCCTTTGAAGTGCTTCATCCTCAGGCATTGGAAGCCTTACGGTTATATTTGTATCAGTTTGCGAGAAAAGTTCATCAACTGCTTTTTGTAAAACCGCTCTTTTGCTGCCTGAAACAAATTGGTTAAGATAAATTTCGTTCTTAACCGTAATAACAACCTCCTCAGGCGAAAGTTTAACCGGTTTTGCCCACTGTTTCAAAAGCGCATGCGCCGGCATTTTCACCTTGGACAAAAGCGACTCCCAAAGAGAAAAAATATCCTCCCCGTTTGAAACTTTTGCTTTTGGCATTGGTGCAAATTCCTCTGCGGGCGGTTCCGGTGAAACTGTTTTGGGTTCGACAGGTTTCACAGGCGCTTCCGGAGTTTTAAGAGGCTCAGGCTTTGGAGGCGCAACAACTGCAGGCTGCGGAGGTTCCGGTTTTGCAGACTGTTGAACGATTTTTGGAACTGCATGAGCTGCAGGTGTGACTGAAGACGGAACATAACGGCCGCCGCCTTCCAGGGCACTTAATCTCGCATGCAAATCTTCTAACTTTGTGTTTTCAGCAAGATTTGCAAGGTCAATTATTGCAATCTCAAGCCAGAGACGCGGATTATTTGTTGTTTTAATTTCTTTTATGTAATTTGCGCATTTGTCGCTTAATGAAATTATCTGGTGCGTTTCAATTCCGCTTGCCTGACCCGCCAAATCCTTGATTTGCAAATCATTCAACTGCGTCAATTCAATTGCAATCTCAGGTTTGCAATTTTTCACAATCAAAAGGTTTTTGAAATAATCAAGCAGGTTTTGCAAAATCTGGACAGGCTCGTTGCCTGAATTGTAGATTTTTTCAAGAATTTCAATTGCGCCGGCTTGATTAGAAGAAAGAATATTTGCGCTCAAGTCTCGCAAAACATCAAACGAAATTCGCCCAAGAAGCGCGTTGATGTCGTCAGTTGTAATTGCATTTTGCGACCCTAAGACGCTCAACTGGTCAAGAAGCGCAATACTGTCACGCATTCCGCCGGCTGAATTTTTAGCAATTGTTGCAAGCGCGTCGTCCGTGATATTAATTTTTTCACTGTCAGAAATATATCTCAAATGTTTCACGATGTCAGAAGTCGTAATTCGTCGGAAATCAAACCTCTGGCAGCGGCTTTTAATGGTATCAAGAACCTTGTGAACTTCAGTTGTCGCAAGAATGAAAATAACGTTCTTCGGCGGCTCTTCAAGGGTTTTCAAAAGCGCATTGAAGGCCGTTGTTGAAAGCATGTGAACTTCGTCTATGATATAAATCTTAAATCTGCTGTTAACCGGCGCATACATGACTTTTTCTAAGATATTTTGCGCATCCTCAACTTTTCTGTTGCTTGCAGCGTCGATTTCAATAACATCCATTGGCACGGAATTTGTAATATCACGACAGTTTTCACATTCGCCGCAAGGGTTTATTGTCGGGCCGTTAACGCAGTTTAGGGATTTGGCAAAAATTCTTGCAGTAGAAGTTTTACCGGTTCCGCGCGGGCCAGTAAAAAGATATGCATGCGAAATCTTATCCATCGCGATTGCATTTGAAAGCGCCTGTTTAATATGTTCCTGTCCGACAACTTCTTCAAGCTTTTGCGGACGATATTTTCTGTATAAAGGGATATATTTTTCGTTCATGATAATATTATAGCAGAGTTAAATTCAAAAAGGACAAAATATGAACATTATTAAACCTTCCGGCTTGAAAAGAGGGAATACAATAGGAATAATCGCGGCTTGCGGGGGGATTGAAAAAGAAGATAAAATCTCTGTAGAAAGAGCAGTCAGATTTTTTGAAGCAGAAGGTTTTAATGTTGTTGTAAGCAATGATATTTACGAAAAAGACCGTTATTTGGCAGGGTCTGATGATTTGCGGCTTAAAAACCTTCATGAGTTTTTTGAAAACAAAGAGATTGACGCCATTATCTGTCTTCGCGGCGGTTATGGAGCAATAAGGCTTGTTGAAAAAATAGATTACGAAATTATTAAAAAAAATCCAAAAATCTTCTGCGGATTTTCGGATGTAACGGCTCTGAATTTAATGTTTTATAAACGCGCCGGACTGATTTCATATTCAGGCCCGATGATTATGAGCGACTTTGGAATTGAAAACCCGTCAGAATTCACTATTCAGGAATTTTTCAAAGCCGCAGACGGCAAAAGCTATGAACTCTACGGCGAACAGGAAATCGTAAACGGAAACGCCTCGGGAATTTTGTGGGGCGGAAACCTTTCGACTATTGTTTCTCTTTGCGGTCTTGATTTTATACCGGATGAACCGTTTATATTTTTCGCAGAAGATGTGAACGAACCTGTTTACAAAATTGATAAAATGTTCAGGCAGCTTTTAAATATTCAAAAGTTCAGAAAAAATATCAAAGGCATCTGCTTTGGCGAATTTTCTGGAATTGACAATCCTGATTGGCTGCAAATTTTATTTAATGAAATTTCAGAAGAACTAAATCTCCCCTCTGCACAGGGGTTCAAATTCACCCACAGCAAAGACAAAACAACCGCACGCGTCGGCGCCTTTGCAAAGCTTGATGACAAAAAGCTTTTGATTGAATAATTAAGTTTATATTAATATCTAATCTTTGGAAATTTTTTGGGTTAAAATGTTATTATGGTTAGATAATATAAGGATAAAATTATGTGGGATTACTCTGAAAAAGTTATGGATCACTACAGAAACCCGAGAAATGTCGGCAAAATCGACAATGCAGATGCAATTGGCGAGGCCGGCTCTCTTGCGTGCGGTGATTCCCTAAAAATATATTTAAAAATACAAAACGGTATTGTAACAGATGCAAAGTTTCAAACTTTTGGCTGCGGCTCTGCTGTTGCAAGTTCAAGCATTTTAACAGAAATGATTATCGGCAAGACTGTTGATGAAGTAAAAAAAATTACAAACAAAGACATTGCAGACCAGCTAGGCGGGCTTCCGCCGGAAAAAATGCACTGTTCCGTTATGGGTTATGAGGCTCTTGAAGATGCTCTTCAAAACTTTGATAATATGACTGATTTGGATGATTTGCGCGAAGAAAAGCCAAAAGAAAAAATCGTTTGCACCTGTTTCGGAGTGACTGAAAACCAAATCTGGGAGGCAATTAAGGTAAATGGTTTAAAGACAGTTGAAGAAGTGACAAATTACACAAAAGCCGGCGGAGCTTGCGGAAAATGCAAAGGCGTAATTAAAGATATAATTGATACTTATTACAAAAAGGAAGAAGCCGACAAACCACAGCTTTCACCTGCTCAAAAAATTCTTAAAATAAACAACATAATTGAAACCCAGATTTCACCGGAACTTCGAAAAGATGGCGGGGATATTACGCTTGTTGATATTGACGGCAACAAAGTTCTGGTAAAACTTCGTGGCAAGTGCTCCGGCTGCAAGAACTCTCATCTCACACTGAAAGCTTTTGTTGAAAGCACTCTCCGGGAAACAGTTGATGCAAATATTGATGTAATAGAGGTGGCATAATGAGTAATTTAATATACTTAGATAATAATGCAACGACAAAAGTTGCACCGGAAGTTTTAGAGGCAATGATGCCGTTTTTCAAAGAAGAATACGCAAACCCGTCAAGCGTTTATGAGTTTGCAAAAACCGCAAACCACGCGGTTCGTGATGCAAGAGGCGTTTTAAAAGATTTTGTAAATGCAGCAAACGAAAAAGAAATTATTTTCACCTCCTGTGGTTCCGAAAGCGCAAATACAGCAATTCAAGGCGTTTTAAACATGAACAAAAACAAACGCCACATCATCACAACTAAAGTTGAACATCCTTGCGTTTTAAATCTTTATCAAACGTTAGAAAAACAAGGCTACAAAGTTGATTATATCGGTGTAAACGCCAATGGCGAGCTTGATTTGGCACAGCTTGAAGAAGCCATAAATTACGACACTGCGCTTGTTTCAATAATGTATGCAAACAACGAAACCGGTGTCATCTTCCCGATTGAAAAGATTTCCGAAATCATAAAATCAAAAAACAAAGAAACAAAATTCTTTGTGGACGCAGTTCAGGTTGCCGGAAAAATTCCGATTGATGTTCAGGCTGCCGGGATTGATTTGCTTGGAATTTCAGGACATAAATTTCATGCACCAAAAGGCGTCGGAGCACTTTATGTAAATTCAAAAACTCTGATTACCCCGCTAATCATAGGCGGTCACCAGGAAAGAGGCAAGCGTGCCGGAACAGAAAATGTTCCATATATTGCAGGGCTTGCAAAAGCTGCAGAGCTTGCACTTGACGGATTAAAATATGAAGCAAATGAAGTAAAACGTCTTCGCGACAAGCTTGAAGCGGGTATTTTAAAAAATATTTTCAATGCTAGGCTCAACACAGGTGTTGCAAACAGAGTTCCAAACACAACTAACATAGGTTTTGAATACATTGAAGGCGAATTAATTCTTCTTCACATGAGCGACTTGGGAATTTGCGCAAGTTCAGGAAGCGCCTGCACGTCAGGGTCACTTGAACCAAGCCATGTTCTTCGCGCAATGAATGTTCCGTTTACGGCAATCCATGGAAGCATTCGTTTCTCGCTTTCAAAATACACGAAAGAAAGCGAAATCGACAGAGTTCTTGAAGTTATGCCAGGAATTATCAACAAAATTACGGCACTTTCACCGTATCAGGATGAACTTGCAAACCTCAAACGCCTTCGGGGTTAAGATTCGCAAATAAGTGAAATGTGAGAAGTTCATTTCAAAATTAATTTTCGTATATTAGACAAATTTTATGAATAATTATTATACATCACCAAAAAGTAGTATGAAAATAAAATCATACTACTTTTTGCTTAGGATTTTATAAGAATTTAAGAGATTTTCAAAATTGCAGCTCCGTTGAATGGTTTTTCGGCTTACCGACGCTTATTCTGTCTTTAAGGAGTTGTAATATGAAAAAATTAATTATAACACTAAGCATTTTATCAGTATTTGCATTGCCTTCACCGGTTTTGGCTGGTGTTAACACTGCAACAATCGAAAAGCTTGAAAACTCGCTTTACGGATTCACATACAGCGGAGAATCAGAAAATTCGCGTCTTGACAGAATTGAAAACTCTGTTTATGGAACGGTTTCGACAAAATCCGCAAACGAACGCGTTGCAAGGCTAAAAAAAGATATGGCAACCGATTTAATCGGCCAGGAAATCGAACCTGTAGAAGATACCTTTGCCGACCCTGAAGACAGTTATGTTGAAAGAGAGCCGGTCGCTGCTTCCAATGTAAATTATCCTGCAGTCGACGAACTGGAAGAAATGGTTTTTAATAAAAACTTTCATGGCGAGGACATAAAAAAACGACTTTCTAAATTAGAAATGCAAACTTTCGGCAAAGAATATAACGATGACCTTTCAACCCGAACCGACAGGCTTAAAGCCGAGTTAAAACCCCAATCGCTTATGGACAATGAAATTGCACAGTCTTCAAACGACTTTTATGATGATTATGTACCGCCGCTTGGCGCTGACTATCATTTGAATAAATATCAGCAGACTGATATGTTTGATTATGACAGATTCAATGCCCGCCAACAGGCAATGGCGGACGCGTATGAAGGCAGCTCTTATCAGGCTCCAGTGCCTAAGCAGTACAATCTTACAACTGTGGAAAAAGGCGTGCTTAGACAGACTTTCAAGAATGACACCACAGAAAACAGACTGTCAAGACTTGAAAATACAATGTTTGGAACAAACTTTTCAAACGACGACAATGAAACAAGAATTAACAGGATTTCAAGCGCATATAAGGCATCCAAATCCGCCAGCAAATATGATAGCAACAGATTTTCGCAAAATATGACAACTGCAATGCAAATCGGAACGCTTCTGCTTATGGTTTTAGCTTGTATACTTTAACTAAATCCCGCAAAAAGCGGGATTTAGTTTTTTTAGTTTGTAAATAAAATTAAAGACTACCGGCGTATATTTTTCCATAAAAACATATTAGCAATGCAGCAACAATGACAAGCACTCTGGCAAAGATTACTTTTTTAATCTGACAGGTTCACAGTTCCATTTTATTAAAGGATTTTTACGAAACCAGGTCAGCTGGCGTTTTGCATAATTTCGGGAGTTCTGTTTGAGTTTACCTTTTGCTTCATCTAAAGTCATTTGATTGTCCAAATATGCAATCATTTCCTGATAGCCGATTGTGCAGGTAAGATTTTTTATGCGGCCGTGTTTTTGCAAAAGATTTTCTGTTTCCTCCACAAGCCCTGCTTTTACCATCATATCAACACGCACATTTATACGTTCATACAGCTCTTCTCTCGGAAAATTCAAACCAATCCATTCAACATCAAACTCCAACTCCTTTCTGTATTCACTCAAAGGTTTTTCAAGATGTTCCGCCATTTCAATTGCTCTGATAACTTTTTTCTTATCATTAAGTTCAATTTCAGCTGCACGTTGAGGGTCAAATTTTTCAAGCATTTTTCGAAGCTCATCGTATGTGTAAGCCGACAATTTTTCACGGAGTTCATAATCCGGCGGCACCTTCGGCACATCATAATTTTCAAGCAGCAATCTGAAGTACAATCCTGTTCCGCCTGCAACAATAGGAGTTTTGCCGCGTGAAAGAATGTCATCAACAGCTTTTTTTGCCTCCTCTGCAAAAAGCCCGGCTGAATAATCAATTTCAGGCTCTACAATGTCAATCATATGATGTGGAACGCCTTCACATTCTTCAAGTGAAGGTTTTGCTGTTCCAATATCAAAACCTTTGTAAACAAGTCTTGAATCCGCTGAAACAATTTCACCATTGAATTTATGGGCCAAACTCACCGCATAAGAAGTTTTTCCAGACGCAGTCGGTCCAACAACCGCAATGACTTTAGGCTTTGATTTCTTCATTCTCTCCCGCTCCGCAGTATTCGTGCTTGTAATAACTGAACACCAATACCACAACATAAATAACAAAGTAAAAATACACAACCATAACCAGCAAATACAAAAGCGGATGTTGTATTGCAAAGGTACTTAAAAATGACATTAAAATATTCAAAAATGAAAGATAAATAAATAATACAACAGATTTAGGGAATTTTACAAAGACTTTTTTGATTGCTTTGAAAAGTGCAATAAACGGATTTATCGTACAGTAAATAATTTCAGGCACCCAAAGCATAAAAATAAAAGATAAAAGCGTCGTTGCCCCCATAATAAGCATATTCCACAGATTAAGCTTTATAAGCTGATCGAGTGAAAGCGAATCTATAAAGGCTTTCATATCCTGAGTTGAACTTAGTGCACCTGTGATCTGTTCTTGAGTAAATACGTTTCCGATAAGATTTATTCCCGTATAATAAACCGCAGCTCCGGTTAAAGAAACCACAATCAAAAATATTATAATCATTCCTATAAAAGAAAGAAAATATTTACCGATACCAAAGGGAATCACTTTAAAAAGGTTCATTGTAGCTTTTGCTCTGTCTTCGTCAAGAACATAGACTTGCCCGGCAACTTCTATCGCCTGCTGAACCATATAAAACCAGCCCGATAAAAATGCGCAAACCATAAATAACACTGTTACAAATGCAAGTATGATTTCTGCCGGCGTATTTACAACAGAATTCGAAAATGCAAAGTAAAACGACAAAATCCACATGAATAAAACAAGCGGAAATGCCAGAATTATACAATCATTAGAAGTTTTAAATGCCTCTTTAAAAAGTTTAAACATATATATATTAACCTCTGATATTTAAATTTACGAAACCGACTGGTTACTTAATAATTTCTTCCTGTTTTTCAGAATCTACAGATTTTGCATTCTCCATGGCACGGCGTCTTTTGCGTCTTCTCATCAAATCAACAAAAGCCTCCAACCGTGTTAAATAACCGGCTTTTCCGGTTTGCTCGTCCATAATCAAAGGCAAAATCGGGATGTCGCAATTTTCACGCATTGCCGGAAAAATATTTTGCGACATGATTTCAGGCATACAGGTGAACGGGCTTATGTGAATGATACCGTCAATGCCGCGTTCATTAGCATAAGCAACATCAGAAACACACTCAAGTGCATCACCGCCGATGTCGCGCATCAGATAAGGTTTTGCAAGCCTGTTTGCGCGTTGAAGATGAGTTTCGCCTTTTCTGAAAATTTTAGGAATAATAGCGTCCTTCAAAAAGCTGCTGACGGTTAAGCTTTTTCTTGTTTGAACACCCATTTTGCCAAGTTCTTTTACGATATCCTGATTTGAGAATTTGTCGCAGACGAGATAAATTTCACCTGTTATATCAACATAAAGAACTTCCTTGTCTTTGTTGTACTGAACCTTGTCCATCTCGGCAAAGGCGAGTTTTTTTGCTCTGTTAAGCTGGCGTGTGTTCATAGCTTCGTCAACTATTTTCAAAGCCTTGATATAATGCTTTTCTGCATCGCCAAAGTTCATTTCACGAGCTCTTAAATATGACAATTTTGTTTCCAAATCATCAAGTAAAAATACTTTTCTAATTGCCAGAACAATAGCTCTCATAAAAAGAACAGGGTCATTTTTCCCGCTGATTTCTTTTAAGAAGCGGTACATCCCGTTAATTCCGTCATAAAGCTGTAATTCAATGTAGTTTGCGTTGTAACCTAAATCAGCGAGCGCATTTTTGATACAAGCGCCGTATTCGCCAAGCCTGCATATTCCCGGAGAGGTAATCATTGCAACATAATCTGTTCCGCCTTCAATTGCTTCAATAAAGTTTCCCAAAATCAATTTGTACGGAAGACAAATAGCTTCCGGAGAATGTTTTGTACCGAGAGACAGTGTTCTCTTGCTTGTGTACGGCGGGATATAGGGTTCAACGCCTACTTTTCTGAGCGCAGCCGCCCATGCAATTGAAATTGTTCCCATATGAGGAAATGATACTTTTATTTTTTTCTTATTATTTTCTGTCAATTTTTATACCTTTCAATATCGTCATTCAATGGTTAAATCTGAAATCCGGCCGGAATGACACGGGCGGCTTAATCTTTGAAATTCAAATCCGGATGACGTGCAGCCAGAGTTTCATCAACACGTTTAACCGGTGTTGTGTGCGGCGCAGAGGTCAGATTTTCAGGATTTGATTTTGCCTCATTATAAATCTTTATCATAACTTCAACAAATTCATCCATGCGCTCTTTTGTTTCGGTTTCAGTCGGCTCAATCATCATTGCTTCATGCACAATCAGCGGAAAATAAACAGTCGGCGGATGAGTATTTTCATCCATTAATGCTTTGGCTATGTTTAGTGTAGAAACTCCGTTTTCATGTTTTAAATCTTCGCCGGAAAGTACGAATTCATGCATGCATTGAACGTCATACGGCAAAGTATAATATTTTTTCAGTTTCTCTTTCAGGTAATTCGCATTCAAAACAGCGTTTTCGCTTGCTTCTTTTAGGTTTTCGCCCATCATCAAAATATAGGCATAAGCTTTTACAAGCACACCGAAACTTCCGTAAAAATCTCTGACATTTCCGATTGAATGCTTCAAATCATATTTTCTGAAATATTTTTGACCGTCAAAATCAATAACCGGAACCGGCAAAAACTCTTTTAAACTGTCAACAACTCCGACAGGACCTGCTCCCGGACCGCCGCCGCCATGGGGGGTGGCAAAGGTTTTGTGAAGGTTCAAATGCACAACGTCAAAGCCCATAAGCTTCGGATTTGTATGTCCCATAATCGCATTGAAATTTGCTCCGTCATAATACAGAAGCGACCCGTTTTCATGCATCAATTTTGAAATCTCAAGAACATTTTCTTCAAAAATTCCCAGCGTGTTAGGATTTGTCATCATAATCGCAGCGACATCAGCGCTAAGAAGACTTTTCAAATCCTCAATGTCAACCTGGCCTTTGTTATTTGATTTAACCGAAACAATTTCAAATCCGCAAAGCGCTGCGCTGGCAGGGTTTGTACCGTGCGCCGAGTCTGGAACAAGAACTTTTTTGCGGTTTTCGCCTTTTGTTTCAAAATATTTTTTTATAACCATCATGCCGGTTAGTTCACCGTGCGCACCGGCTGCCGGCTGCAAAGTTACAGCCTCCATTCCGGTTACCTTCTTCAATGCCTCCTGAAGTCTATACATTAATTCAAGCGCGCCCTGACAGTCTTCATCAGTCTGAGCAGGGTGAAGGTTAGCAAAGCCGTCAAGAGAAGCCAGAAGTTCATTAACCTTCGGGTTATACTTCATTGTGCACGAGCCGAGAGGATAAAAACCTTTTTCAATACAGAAATTGCGGTCGGAAAGCTCTTTGTAATGACGCAAAACCTCTAGCTCGCTTAAACGAGGAAGGCCGACACTGCCGCTTCGTTTGAATTTTTCGTCAAGAAATTCCGCTTCCGTTTTTTCGTCAGTAAACGTAACTCCATCAATATCACAGTTTTTTTCAAAGATTGTTTTCATTATGCTTAAAGTATCCCCTGTTTTTTTAAATCTTTTTTGATTTTGTCAAGTCCCGATTGAATAATTCTTGAAATTCTTGACTGGGAAATATCGAATTCTTCCGAGATTTCGCGGAGCTTCTTTTCTTTAAAGAATTTATATTCAATTAATTCTCTTTCGCGTTTGGGAAGATGCTTCATAGCCTCCAGAATATGGGTTTTCAACTCGGCAAATTCAAGAGATTCCTCAGGAGTTTTGTCTTCGGCTTTGATTTGAGTCGGAACCTCGGCCTCCTGCATTTCATCTATAGAAAGGATGGTTTTATAGACCTCTACACGAACTTCCTGTTCTTCCTCAACTTCTACGGCCTGCTGCTTTCTGTTTTTAAGCGAATACCATTTGTAACGTCGTCTGACTTCATTACGAATAGCCCATTTTATGGCAGTTGAAAGGTAGGTATTGTTATAAGCTTCCGGCGGATTGTTTTTAAAAAGCAGGTAAAGCGTATGGTTTCCTATATTAATTAACTCCGGCAGTTCTATCAAGTGTGAAACCGAAAATTTTTGATACTCAACCTTTGCAATAGTTTCAATTAAATTTTTATAATCCCTAAGGTTAACCTTTTGTTCTGCCGGCATGATTACCACTACATTCTGAGAATAATTCCTAACTACTGATATGATAACAGAAAAAATTATAGAATACCAGATAATTTAATTTTCCTTAACATAAATTATATTAATAATAAATTACGAAAACAAGGAGAAATTTATGAAGGTTTTATTTTGTACAGACGGGTCAAAAATCAGTTTTAATGCATTGCATAATTTTGCAAAATGGGCGACCGCGAACACAATTATTGACACGATTTGCGTAATCGACTGGAGTTTTCTTCCGGACGATGTAGTAATTGAGTCTGACGGATTTTCGACAAGCTGCGCCAACATTGCAGATAATCTTCTTGACTATGCGAAAAAAGAAGTTGAAAAAACAGGACTTCTTTTCGGTGAAAAAATAAAACAATGCGGAAGTGCAGTTGAGAGCATTCTTGAACAAGCGCAAAAGGAATGTTATGACATAGTTTTGCTAGGTTCACACGGCAAAAAAGGTATTCAAAAATGGCTTGGCTCGGTTTCACGCGAAATCGCATATAACGAAAATATTTCAACATATATTTCAAAAGAAGAAAACGGGAAAATGCGTGTTTTGTTTGCGACTGACGGAACCGAAATCTCAAATTTCGCAATTACAAAAGCAATTGAAGAATTAAACCTTGAGAACAAAGAAATCTTTTTGTGCACTGTTAATGAAAATCCTGACACATTGTTTTTGGATGGCACGCTTGATTCAAACTGGATTTTAGCGATAGAAGAACAGCAGGAGAAATATTCTTACAGCACGCTGAACAATTTAAAAGAAAGGTTTAAAACAAAAGGTTTTGAAATTGAAGACGCCATTGTTTTAACGGGAAATCCCGCACAAAAGATTATTGACTTTGCAAAATCAAGACAAATCGACCTGATAATTATGGGCAGCAAAGGCAAGACAAAAATGCAGGATTTCCTTCTCGGGTCTGTAAGCAAGAAAGTCCTTGAAAGCTCAAATTCCGATGTATTGATTTACAAGAATTCACTTTAAAATCCAGGTTTGATAAAGACAATTGCCTTCCGGACACCAGCGGCCTTTGTAAAGGAAATCCACCCAAGGCAGAATTTGTGTTACGTTTGAAGAATAGGGTGTGCTATCATTATTAGACCCGAACATCAAAACAAATCTGTCTTTTCCTAACTTGTTGGGATTTTTAAACCCGTTAACGTCAACGAGAATCGGCCATTCTATATTGCTATACAGATGCCAGGCAATTCCTGAGGTATCAATAAAAGCATAGCTGGATTTAAGACAACCTAACCAATCAGGGGCATTACCCCTTCCGGCCTGACCTTTGTCACACTCCCAACACTCATCTGCGTTTTTATCAAAACAGGTTTTGGTAGTTTTTATGTATTTTGAAAGGGTTTTAAAGTTTTCACCGATGGCAGGGGTATATCCTGCTCCATCAACAACACTTTTTGAAGTGATATCCACAATTTCCCCATTCTCCTGCGCTCTCAAAAAAGCCTGCTGAATTGTTGAATATGCTTTTTTATAGGCCACTTGCCATTGTTTTTCGTTGGCACGGTTTATGACCGTCGGAAGGGTCATGGCAGCGACAATCCCGATGATGCCGAGGGTGATTAGGACTTCGGCAAGGGTGAAGGCGGGCTTTTTGAGAGGTGAACTGTTCGTTATATTGTTATTTCTGTCATACTTGACAAAGTTCGTGGGAGATTTGTTTTCGAAACGATAGCGAGCTAGCGAGCTGTTTAAAGAAAATAAATCTCCCACGAACGGCACGAACAACCCCAACCACGTAAACTTAAAGAAAACCCTTACAGGAGCTGGGTTACAGGACGCCC